>Ga0134095_1000054_pt1 | contig 128170 bp, 104 predicted proteins | sample 6_2taG_FD_94449 | JGI IMG/M metagenome (GOLD analysis project Ga0134095, IMG submission 94449) | Switchgrass degrading microbial communities from high solid loading bioreactors in New Hampshire, USA - 6_20_20_110_A2 metaG | ecosystem: Engineered > Bioreactor > Semi-continuous > Anaerobic >... | reverse complement strand
TCTTTGCCCGATTTCAACCTTGTTCAGGCTCCTGTCCCCGATTATCATCGTATCCGACGAAGCAATCACCGGTTCCTTTATTTCCTTTTCGGTTATACCTATCTCATAGGCTTTCTGTTTTATGTCTTCAATGAGTTTTCTTCGTGCCCATACCGCATAATTTCTTATTGCGGTTTTATCCATGCCGCTGCCTCCCAAAACAGGTTTTATTTATAGTGTGTTCCAGTACTCATTTCCGTTATTACCGGTAATACCTGTTATGCATATTCCGGATAAGATATAAAAAGTGTTTATCTCAGTCTTCCTGCCGTTACCTGTTGTGCAACCTGCCGCTTTTTGTAACAGATGCTTTCGATCTGCAGTAATGAACGGATATCGCCTTCAAAAAATGGTTCCTTTTATAATGGCTTTGATCAGTTTTTCTTCTGAAACCAATTAAGCAACCTCCTTGAAAACATCTGTTTATTTTTAAGCAGAAACAGCAGACAACCGGTCCCAAACAACCGGTTTTTTCAATCGCCTGTTTCATCCTTTATCCCCTACTCTTACTTCACGCTTATTAAGTTCGTATCAGCCAATATACTTTGCCAGGAACAAACAGGGATTTTCCTCGTTCCAGAATAAGGGAAATACCTTCTCCTCTCCATTCAATCTTTTTCTCAGCCGCAGATATGGGCTATTATCCATTCGGAGCAGCCGGAGATAAAGTTAAGCACGTCTGATTTGGTAATATACCTTATCGGGTTTTTATGCATACTCTCACCGGCATCATACCAATGTAGCGTACGTTCGTTCCATGAGCTTATCTCGTCAGCTGATAACAGATCCAAAAAGTCAAATGCTTTGGCCTTCTGAAGATAATTCCAGACTTCTTCCCTCCATGGGCTCTCATGAAACAGAACATGATCCAGGATATCGGTGTCATTATAATATGCCCATCTTTCATCCTGTATAGGGGCTGTATCATTCTTATATTTTGTCAGAAAATCCGAATACACGTTTTTTGTCCATAGCATATCGGTCAGTATATGAATGCAATATCCCCATAAAAATGATAAATCGCAGTTATCTTTGTTTGATTCGATAAAGCTTACAAGAAACTTATAATAATCCGGCTCATCGATATCATACCATTTTTTGTCCTGCTGAACCAGGTGAGTTCCATGTTTGGCCGATCTGTCGGCATTTTGCCGCATATGTATTGCATCGGGTGAAATCACGCCTAAATAAAAGCTTGATAAATCTTCCACGATAAAACCCGATTCTATGATATTGTACGCAACGCTTAAATGGACCATGGGCAGAGGCATTTTCACATACCGCCTTTCGTTTATTATCAGAATATCGTTTCGAATAAGTTTCCAATGATTGGTTTATATTTATTATATTATACGAATACCGAACAGCAAATATATAAAATAAGGTAAAGTCTTTCAGCTTTGCCAGGATAAGGCAAACCGGCGTTATATTGTATTGAACAATCCTTTAAAGTGAGGCCATTTGACTTCCTGCCCAAACCGGTTACCATGAACAGGCTTTCATTATGGTGCACTTTCTTCAACAGGGTTGTTTATGTATTTTTACTCTCTTCCTGAAGATTATCAAGTATCCTTATGGACGGTTTCTGCGTCATGTGGTAAAATTATGTTAACATAAAATGTTTCTTTGGGGAGTTGCTGCATGGATAAACAACAGACATTCAACCTCGGGAATTTACTTGTTACTTTATCAGAAACGATGGATATATCAAACCCTACAATTTCCCAGCATCAGCACAGAACGGCATATATTGCTCTCGAAATTGCTAATAATGCAGGCATAAAAGGCAATATGCTTGAAAATATTTTCACAGCCGCATTACTGCATGACATCGGCGCGCTGACCGTGGAGGAAAAGGTACTGCTGCACAATAATGAAGCTGAAAACGAGGAACTCCACACCGTCCGGGGTGAAATTCTGCTGAACAGGATACCATGGCTGAAAAGCATATCGAAAATAGTAAGAAATCACCACAGGGATTGGAAAGACTGGGATGAAGATCTTGGAAACCCTGTTGTTACAGCTTCCCAAATTATCTACTTGTCCGATTACATAGAAAGATTTATTGACAGAAGCAGATATATCCTGCATCAGGCAGACGACATCATGGAAGAGGTGCGAAAATTACAGAATGGCAAGGTAAATGAAAAAATAGTGTCTCTCTTTACAGATGTTTCAAAAAGGGAGGATTTCTGGCTGAACCTGGTTTCGCCGCAGCTTTCCTTGTTATTGCTGCAAAAAGGGCCTTTGCATGACACTCATGTTACCATGGATGATATTATGCTGATCTCCAACTTATACCGCGATTTGATAGATTTTAAATCACCATATACCGCAACACATACTGCCGGTGTGGCAGAATGCGCTTCAAGGCTGTCTGCACTTTTCGGATTTGACGATATGGATATTAATAATATGAAAATAGCAGGCAACTTTCATGATATCGGAAAACTGCTGATTCCGAACAGCATTATTGAGAAACCCGGAAAATTAACCGAACATGAATATGCGATAATGAGATGCCATACTTATTACACCTTCCATACCCTGGATTCCATCGGAGGGCTGGACAGAATCACCGAATGGGCTTCTTTCCACCATGAACGGCTTGACGGAAGCGGATATCCATTCCATTACAAAGGGGATCGAATAGATGCCGGAGCCAGAATTATGGCGGTATCAGACATATTTACGGCACTTATTGAGGACAGGCCGTACAGAAGAGGCATGGACAGGAACCAAATATATCAGATAATTAAATCAAAGGCACCCGGGCAATTGGATGAAAAAGTCGTTGACCTTCTGTTTGACAATTATAACCCGGTATATGCTTATGTTAAAGAGAAACAGGCTGATGCCAGGCGCTTTTATGACGAGAATTTCAACAGCTGGTTGATGTAATGGAGTTTCTTCCGGCAGTTTCTCCGATATTTCCTCCAGTAATTCCTCCCACAGGTTTAGATGTTTATTAAGGATACCTCATTCGCCAGCTTCCTACTCTGCAGCTTTGAAATTATAAACCGGCTTTATTATGTCAACTATTTCGACAGTATCCTGGATATTGCCGATAATCTCATCCATGGGCTTGTAAGCCAGCGCACATTCATCCAGCGTTGCCCGGTTGACGGTGGTGGTGTATATTCCCTCCATTGTTTTTTTGAACTCATCAAGGCTGATGGTTTCCTTGGCTTGCCTTCGGCTCATAATCCTCCCTGCCCCATGGGGCGCGGAGAAATTCCAGTCCTTATTGCCCTTCCCGATGCATATTAAGCTTCCGTCCCTCATGTTAATCGGTATTAAAACCCTTTCGCCTTTTTTGGCGGAAATAGCCCCTTTTCTAAGAATCATACCGTCCAAATCAATATAATTGTGTATGGTGGTGAACTGATCCTCGATGTCCAGTTCGATTCTGTTTATAATCTCGTCAACAATAGCCTTGCGGTTGTAAACGGCATATTTCTGGATTATTTTCATGTCCTCAAGGTAGTTTTTGTAACTTTCCCCCTGTAAATAAGCCAACTGTCTGCTGATTTTAACGGTACCAGAGCCGGCAAGCTTGGTGTATGCCAGTTTCTGATAGTATTCTGCAGCCTGTTTTCCCAAGTGCCTGCTTCCGCTGTGGACAACAAGGTATAAACAGTTGTTTTTATCCCTGTTTATTTCTATAAAATGGTTTCCTCCGCCTAAAGTACCAATGCTAAGCCTTGCCCTGCCAAGATCAACATGTTTTTTGCAGGCCAGCTTGTCAAGTTCAACGTATTCAGCATATTTGTGCTGTTTTTTCCTGATGTCAAACCCCGAAGGAATATGGTGACGGATAATATCATCCAGCTTTTTAAAATCAATATCCTTCTGCTTCAGCTTTATTGTTTCCATGCCGCACCCGATATCAACACCAACCAGGTTGGGCACGATTTTATCGGTTATTGTCATGGTTGTACCGATGGTACACCCTGCACCGGCATGAACATCGGGCATAATCCTGATTATGCTGTCCTTTGCAAATTCCTGGTTGCATAACTCGGTTATTTGGGCTATTGCTTCGTTATCTGCATTATCAGTAAATACTTTTGCGGTATTATATTTCCCTTTAATCTCAATCATGCTTTCACCTGTTTTAAATCTACCCGGAATTGATATCGTTTACGCAAGACCGATCCTGGATTTCATTTTTCATACATGGTACGTGCAAAAATTTTAAGCACAACCGGGCCGGCATATTCAGCTTACTCTTTCGTTCACGGGACATTAAATATATTGTCACAATGGATTGCTGAAAACGGTATATGCCGTAAAACCCTTGCTGCATTCCTGAATTCACTCAATAAGTCACTATTGGGACCTGTTGGGGAATCATGCTACAACAACGGGGCGAATATCCTGAAAAACAGCTCGCTTGCTTTTTTGTACCAGGGTCTTTTTTCCCATTCATCAAGTTTTATTTCCTTACACTGATTCAATGTTTTCAAGATATCCTCTTTTATGTCCCTGATTACAGAAGAACCACATATCCATACTCCGTTTTCAAAATGCAGATAAAAGCTCCTGTAGTCCATATTTATGCTTCCAACTATGGCATTATCATCATCACTGATGATAATTTTTGCATGCATATATCCCGGGGTATATTCATAAATCCGCACACCCGCTTCAAGCAGCCTCCTGTAATTAGAGCATGTAACCTTGTATACATACCATTTATCGTATACCTTCGGTACGATGATTCTTACATCTGTTCCGGTCAGTGCCGCAAAACACAGTTCATTTATCATTGAGTCATCAATAACAAGATATGGGGTGGTTATGTACACATACTTTTTGGCCGATGTTATTATTTGCCTGTACATTATCTTCGCAATATTTTTGCTGTGTACAGGGCTGTCGCTGAATGGCTGGTAAAAACCGTCTCCACCGGATTCACCTGCGGGCTTGTATTTTGAATAGTCTTCTTCGACAAGGTTTTCAGACTGCCACATCTGAAGAAACGTTACGGTAAGGCTCCATACCGCATCTCCCTCAAGCCGTATTGCAGTATCTTTCCAATGTCCGTGCTTTTCGTACAAATTGGCATATTCATCGGCCAGGTTGGCCCCTCCGGTATACCCGATATTGCCGTCTATTACCACTATTTTCTGATGGTTCCTGAAATTTATATAGAACCTTGAAATATATCTATGAACAGGATTAAAAGCAGTTACCTTTATTCCGTCATTTTCGAGCTGCCTGATAAAATCCTTGGGCAGGGTTATTATGCTTCCAAGATCGTCGTACAGAATCCTTACTTCAACGCCTTCTTTGGCTTTTTCCCTCAGCACTTCATAAATCATGCTCCACAAAATTCCTTCATTGATAATGAAATACTCAATGAAAATAAAACGCTTTGCCTGTTTCATGTCATGGATCATGTCCCTGAATTTGAATTCACCCAGCTGATAGAATTTACATACCGTATTCCGGTATATCGGAAAGCCTTCATTTTCAAGAAACCGTACGATTTTCTTCCTGTCAGGGAATTCCTGCTCAAGTTTTTTCCTGACCTCTTTGTTTTTATCAAAATGATTGGCCCTCTGCATGACTATTTCCCTGGTTCTTTTGCTTTTTCTTGAATGGGTCGGTGTCCTTCCCCACATCAAATATATTACAATACCAAACACAGGCAATATCAGGATAACTATTATCCATGCGATGGTGTATGCGGAGCTTTGATCCTTGTTGGCAAGAAAAAGTACCTCAACCAATCCTGTTATTTCAAGGGCGACATACAAGTATACATAGTTTTGCCGAAGCATAATGACAAGCACCGCCAATAAAACCAGTTGAGCAATGCTGACCATTCCGACTATCATAATCCTTATAAGTCCTGTGTATTTAAGATTCATCGGAAATCCCTCTTATTCCATGCCATTATTATTTTTCTTTTTGTTTTTAGTCAGGTATATGATGGTGCAGGATACCGACAAAACCGCAAAAATTGAAAAAGGTATTAGAAATTCTCCTGATAAAGGCTGGGTTATTGATTTCCCGGCGATAACAACAGGAACCAGTCCGGGGATAACGCCAAGTACCGAGCCTGCAATAAACTCAGTATAATTAACATTCGCAGCTCCAAAAATCATGCTCACTATGTCCAATGAGAATACGGGAATAATCCTTAGTAAAAAACTTGAGGCCAGGACATTGTCATTGATTTTGGCAAACAGGTTACCCGCATATTTACTGCCGTCAGCTATTTTTTTGACCTTTTTGAAGCCCAGCTTTCTGCCTGCATAAAACCCTAAAGTCATTTCAACGATTACACAGAATATGGTAAAAACAACCGCTGCAACCGGGGGCAGGATCAATCCTGCACATATGTAAAGCAGAATCATTGGGATAACAAAAACAACCGATTTTATACAGAATAAAATAAAAAGCAGCCCGGCAGCAAGTAGAACAGAATCAGGCATCAGTTCGGACAGTTCCTCCGGGGTTAAATTCTTTATACGAGGTACCAGAAATACAGCCATAACAATTAATGCCATGATTAATGCTGCCCGTAGTATTTTTATTGACTTATCCACAAAGCATCTCCTGAAACCTGTTATTATTTTAACAATTTTCGGTTTTATAGAATTGGCTAAATAATAGCATAATCATTATGTTAATTCAATATTGCAGTTTGTCCCGCAACCTGCAGTATTTTATTACCAGGCAAACCGGTATCCGTCCTTGCAGGTGATAACGAGCTTATAACGCATCCTGCCTGCCTTATCCCTGTCCAGCTGCAGTTCAGGGTAATCAGATGCATATTGTATTCTGTGGGTATAAGTATAATATGTTCTGGAACCATCCTTTTCTTCGGATTCAAACTCAATGATTTTTTTAAATTCCTCCAGGCTCATGCCCGGATCAATCCGCCCTGAAGCAACGGCCATGTTATACCGCTCTTTTAAACCAACGATATTATCGCTGTATTTTGCAACCTTGTCTGTAATATCGATTTTATCAATTTCCCTGTCTTCATATATAATTTCAAGGATTACGTTTTCCAGTCCGAACTCATCCAATCCGAAATCATTGACAGAAAACATGAAATCGAAATCAATCTGCTCATTACCCCTGGCCGATCCCGAGTTATGAACCTGTACCCTCATCGTGTAAAACTCATCGTACAGGTTTATATGCTGTTTACGAGTATTCAGTATTGCCTGGCCTCTGCCTTCAACTCTTTCTATCACATCATACCGGTAATTTTTTTGCAGATCCAGTTCAACACTTGCAACATATGTTAAGCCGTCTTTTCTGGCCAGTTCCACCTCCTGCACGGTATCTGAATCAATTTCGCCGTATGCCATGTATATCCTGGAATCAGCGTTTACAGCCTTTAGTTTCACAGTAAAATCCAAAGCAGCCTTGCTTTCTGCGGCATTAATATACGTAAACTGGTAGTCCGCCTTTTCCACCTGGTTGGCTCTGTCATCCAATTCACTCTTTATGCGGTTTGAGATATTGTCCTCCAGGTAAGATATTGAACTGTTTACATTGTTAATCAGGCCGACCAGTATGTTATTATTTGTGCTAAGCTGTCTTGTTATGGTTATACCGAAATAGCTTACCAATACTGCATTTATAATTAATAAAACAATTATTATCTTTTGCTTGTCTGCTCCCATAACCATCCACCCCCATTTCAGGCGTACACCTATTATTACGTGATTTAAGCGGCAGGAATGTCCATAACGCTTCGGGTATACCTGTTAACAATGCAAGCCAAATATTTAGCCCCGGCAGAATATCTTCATTTAAACCTTTAACCTTTCAGGGCATATGGCGTATAAAAAGGGAACCCTGTACTATAATACTATACAATCCGTTATAATTCAATGAACGCCGCATTCCAGCAAATTGAGAGCGTGGAACTGAGCGAACCTGGATATGGAGACCACACACCCGGTTTATCCTAGGACTAAAAGCGTGTGCAAAAGCATGCGCCTTGATGCTCAAGGGACATGTTCATGAACGCTCGAGCGAATCGCGCCAAAACACAAGCACGTCAGCGCCTGCCTTATGCGTTTTGTGCTGCAGCAGGTGTTTTTGCTTGCAAAATACGGCATACGCCGCGAACATAAAATCAAATGCTTCGGTTAGGAGCATTTGATACTATTTCCACGGCATGACCCGCAGATGAAGATTGCAAACTGGTACATGTGAACAGTAACCTTGTTTCTCACGATAAAAAAACAGATAGAGCATGCACCATCGTGCAGCCTATCTATTTTTATATTTTCTGATTATTTTAAATCAGGAACACTGAAAGAACAGGTATGAAACATTTCACTACAGCATTTGCATGGCTTCTATTGCCTTTGCTGCTATGTTTTCAGCAGTCAGCCCGTACAATTTGAGCAATTCATACGGATTCCCCGATTTTCCGAATTTATCTTCAATACCCACCATTTTAACAGGTACGGGATATTCACTGCATACAACTTCGGTAACAGCGCTTCCCAGGCCGCCTATAATACTATGCTCTTCCGCAGTTACAATGCATCCTGTCTCTTTAGCAGCCTTGATAATGATATCCCTGTCTATAGGCTTTATAGTGTGAATATCAATAACTCTTGCGTTAATATCCTGTTCTTCAAGGATTTTGGCTGCTTCCAGCGCATACTGAACCATCAGGCCGTTCGCTATAATGGTTACATCTTCACCGTTTTTAAGCAATACACCCTTGCCGAATTCAAAAGTGGTATTTTCATCATATATCTGCGGAACGGCAAGCCTTCCGAATCTTAAATATACAGGGCCATCCTTCTCAATTGCAGCTTTTACTGCAAATCTTGAACTCACTGCGTCGCATGGGCTAATAATCGACATGTTCGGAAGCGAGCGCATTATTGCTATATCTTCAATCGCCTGGTGGGAAGCTCCGTCTTCACCAACCGATATTCCGGCATGGGTTGCACCTATTTTAACGTTGAAATTCGGATAGCATATTGAATTTCTGACCATTTCGAAAGCTCTTCCTGCGGCGAAAATTGCAAATGAACTTGCAAATACTATCTTCCCGCAGCTGGCAAGACCTGCTGCAGTACACATCATGTTTGCTTCGGCTATTCCCATGTTAAAATGCCTGTCGGGATATTTTTTCATAAAAATATCAGTTTTCGTTGATTTTGATAAGTCCGCATCCAATACAACAATTCTTTCATCGGCTCCAAATTCAGCCAAGGCTTCACCATAGGCTTGACGAGTTGCTATATTACCTGCCATAAATTGTTCAACCTCCGTTTTTGGTAGATTAAATTTCACTGATTACTTGTGTTTACTGTTCTTCCTGATCCAGCGATGCCAAATATGCATCTAGTTCTGCCAGACCTCTTTCACATTCATCAGGTTTTGGAGCAACTCCATGCCAACCTGCCTGATTTTCCATGAAAGATACGCCTTTACCCTTTATGGAGTGAGCAACAATCATATTAGGCTTTCCTTTTTGCTTTTTCGCATTCTCAATTGCCTGCTCAATCTGGTTGTAGTCGTGGGCATCAATGGATTGCACATACCAGCCGAAAGCTGCAAATTTATCCGCAATTGGTTCGGGATTCATAACATCGGTAATTTTACCGTCTATTTGCAATCCGTTGTAATCAACGAAGCAAATAAGATTGTCCAGTTTATAATGTGCAGCCGCCATTGCAGCTTCCCAAACAAGTCCTTCCTCGAGCTCACCATCGCCCATTCCGACGAATACACGGTAATTCTTGTTATCCAGCTTGGCAGCCAGCGCCATTCCGACAGCCGTGGATATTCCCTGGGCCAGGGAGCCGGTGGACATATCAACACCCGGTACGCTTTTCATGTTCGGATGACCTTCAAGATAACTCTCGGTCTTTCTGAGAGTGGTCAGGTCTTCTTTCGGGAAGAATCCTCTTTCGGCCAGTGTTGAGTAAAGTACCGGTGCGCAGTGGCCTTTTGACATAATAAACCGATCCCTGTCCGGATTCTGGGGATCCCTGGGATCTATGTTCATTTCCTTGAAATATAAATAGGTCATAATATCGGTTATGGATAAAGAACCACCCGGGTGACCGCTGCCTGCAGAACAGGTTGCTTTTAAAATACCTTTTCGAATGTTTGTGGCTGTTCTCTTCAAAGACAAAATTTCCTTTTTCTCCATAAACACAATCCTTTCTATCAGAATAGTTGTACGTATCTTAAGGGTATGTCTTGTTATTTTACAGTATGTAGACCAATAAAAGTATAACCTAAAAATAATGGTACGTCTAGATTTTAATTGCTTTAATTATTAAAGTCAAAGAAATTGCCAGGCTACTCACGGCATACGGTTTCAACCCGCACCGCATTTTGTCGGGCAACGGCTTCATTAACTTTTCAGATGGGATGAAAATCCCTCTCCCAGGACTTCCCGAACATCGGTTAGAAATACAAAAGCATTGGGATCTATTCTTTTTACTTCATTTTTAACTTTATGAATTTCTTCTTTTTTAACTACACATAGCAATATCATATATTGGTTTTCCGTGTACATCCCTTTTCCGTATAAACCGGTAACTCCCCTGTCGATATTCTCCATTAAAGCCTTTGCAATTTTTTCCGATTCCCGTGAAATAATGATCAGGGATTTTGCAAAATTAATACCCTCAAGAAATCCGTCCAGGGTACGTGAAGACACAAACAATGCCGCAACTGCATATAATCCCAGCCTGAAGCTCTTGAAAACCACCGTTGCAAGTAAAATAACCAATCCGTCCAAAATCATCAGCAACGTTCCTACAGGAACCCATGGAAATACCTTGTTCAGCAGCGCTGCAGCCATATCGGTACCACCGGTGGTTGCGTCCTCCTTGAAAACAAAACCAAGCCCGATCCCAGAGGCAAATCCGCCAACCAACGCAAAAAGCAAAATATCCTCGGAATTATAATCCGGCGCTGCCATAACAAGTTCGTGGAACCGGGATATCCATGGCTCGGTCAGGTCAATAATTACCGACAAAAATACAGCGCCTATGATAGACTTTACTATGAAACTTCTGCCTTTTATCTTCATGCCCGCCAAAAACAACGGAATATTCATTGCCAGCATGGTAATCCCGACCGGTATTCTTTCATCCGACATGTGAAAAATTACAGTTGCTATACCCGAAACACCACCAGGTGCAATTTTAAACGGAATCAGAAATATGTTCATCGCCAAAGCAAGGATCATTGCACCAAGCAAGATTTGCAGCAATGATGTGAGTCTGTTCAGTTGAAGTTTCACGTACAACACCCTCTGTAAAATTGATATATATAGTTTCGCTCGCAGCTTCGATAATCATTCCAGATTATTATAGCACATAAAAACAGCAGTAAAAAAGAAAAACCGGGTATTACCCGGTCCTTTTTATATTAAGTATTATTCTTGGACAATCCAAGCCATAAGGTTATGATATGGCATTACTTAATACCATATTTCTTCTTGAATCTGTCTACACGCCCGCCTGTGTCAACGAATTTCTGTTTGCCAGTGAAGAACGGATGGCATTGTGAACAGATTTCCACACGAAGTTCCTTCTTTGTTGAGCCTGTTTCAAATGTATTACCGCAGGCACATCTTACAACTGCAGTACCGTAATTTGGATGGATACCTTCTTTCATGCTTCTCACCTCGCTTAGCAGCTAATTATCTATTCTACATGTACGAACATGCTTCTCTGAAAAAGTGCCGTCTGTTATTATAGCATATCAATTTTGGCATATCAAGCAAAATCATTCTTTTTTAATACCATTGTGACATCAAAAGTTAAAATCTGTTTTGGCAGGGTCAAATCTTTCCTATGGATTAATTAATCCGGCCGCAATCAATAATTTTCTGATTGCAGACGCTGCCTGCGCATATGTTAATGTTCCTTTCGGATCAAGAGTATCCTCCGCATTTCCAACAAATATGCCTGCGTTTACAACCTTTTTTGCTGACTCATAAGCCCATTGGGCCACCTGATCCGCATCGGCATATTTTTCAAGCTTATCGCCGCTTGTCTCTGTCAGCCCTATGACACTAAAAGTTCTCGCAATCATTACCATTGCTTCTTCCCTGCTGATTTTCTGATCCGATTTGAAGCTACCATCGGCAAACCCTTTTATAATGCCCAGATCGGCGGCAATTGCGATGGCATCTGCAAATTCATGGTCCGGGCTTACATCGTTAAACCGGGCTGTCTTCCCTGATTGCGCCCGGAATATGCCGATTGCCCTGATAATGTAATCAATGAATTCTCCCCTTGTAATCGCTTCATCGGGCATTAAGCTTTCGGGCCCGGCAATCACAAGGCGGGAAACCAGGTCATTGACAATCTCATCGGACCAGTGGTTTTGAACGGCCTGTACTATAACAGGATTGTATATAACCAGTAAATTCGAGCCAATCATGGTTCGGATGCGCACATAATACACTCCGTCCTTTTCGAACACTTCTGTGGGGACATGGCTGAAGGTTCCATCGCTGTTATAAATTACACCGGTAGTTATTTCAGCGGGTTCAACCCCTTCGGGTATCCGAATAATCCGCTCCGCATACTGATTGAATTCTGAAATATTCACTTCCCTTTCACCGGTGTTGGTGTTTTTTACTTTAGCCGTCACTGTGAACCATACCGGTGGGAAAACTATTTCATATCCACGGATGCCGGCCTGTCTGGCCATCTCCCGAAGGACTTCATCATTCGGCTTCTCGATGCGGATCTCTATGGCGATATCATCGAGGCTTTCATCATCCACATCCAGTGCTTTCACTATCTCTTCATTACCCATCCCTCCTGCAGGAATCAGATAATCGGTGTCATCGATATCCATATACAGTGCAAAGCCGTTTTCATTCAACATCCGTATCATTTCTGCAGTCAAGGATACAGTTATTTTGTCTGCATCCGATGTTCTCACTGACAATACTGCAGAATTTCGGGTGCGGTTATCGGGATCTGCACCCGGTGCGGAAGAAACAGCCTGGTTAATTATTTCTTCGAACATGTCGTTGTCAACATGGAATTCAACCGTTATAGCATCTTCTTCTGTGTTCACGGTTTCAAATCCTGCTGCATACTCGGTGCCATTCACCACAATTATCCCACGTGTTGGAACAGGTGTTGGCCGGGGTGTCAGTGTTGGCGTGGGTATGGGTGTTGATTCTGATGTCGGTGCAGGCGTCGGCTTCGGCGTTGGCTTTGGAGTTGGTTCCGGTGTTGGTTCCGGTGTTGGTTCCGGTGTGACTGCTTTACGTACAGTTATCGTAACGGTCGCGGTGTTTGACTAGTCAGAACCATCCGATACTCTCCAAGAAAAACTGTCTGTACCATAAAAATCAGCGTCAGGGATGTAGATAAAAGAGCCATCGGCGTTTACTGTTACACTCCCGTGTCCGGCATTATCAACCAGTTCAAAATAAAAAGTGTCTCCTGTATCGGGATCGGTGACATCAGCCTTCAAATTGCCTTCCAGAATGGGATGGCCTTCATCAGTTGCCCAGTTATTGTTGTCTGCCGCCACAGGCCGGGTGTTCGGAGAAGCAATGATCAACGTCATTGTTGCGGGCTTCTTTGAACTGCCATATGTAACAGATTTATCATAGCCTTTATATATAAAGCTTGTGGTGCCTACAAAACCGGGAACGGGTGTAAAAGTTATTTTATCAAGATTGGCTGCGGTTACCTCACTATTCGCCACAAGCTCTGTATCTCCCACCTTCAGCATGCCATGTAAAGGGTCAGGAGGGATGACAATTTGAATACCACCCAGCGGATCACCTGTAATATCGCTGTACACAAAATCCGACACGGTAAAATTCATGACTGTGTCTGCAACCCCATATTTTGTATTATCGCTTACGACGGGTGTGACGGGAGTAATATTGGATATGGTGATGTCATCTATGGAAATACGTCCCGACCACAGGTATCCATATTCATCGGGTGATGTAATAATTAACATATTGATATCATCCGCATTATCGAAGTCGATTTTTAGTTCCGCATTCGGTTCTATTGTTTCTTTGCGGAGAATTACCGGAAGACCGCCCGAATTGCCATATGCGGAGAATGTAAAACTTTGTGTATAGTATGAATTGTTTGTAATGGATATGGATTCCATGTCAAAGAAACTATAATCATCAAAAGAAATAGTATGGAGATAATTATAATAATTGGACTGTACAACTGTATCATCAGGATTACCGGCAGCATTGCCCGACATTACGCCATATGGCTCCCCGTTAAAAATCATCCGGTACTCTCCCATGTCATATGTGACAAATGTGGTATAGTAATAGTAGTCACTGTTAACCTTAATCCTGCCATGGTCTTCAAACGTTACGGTTACAGGCTCGCCTCCGCTGTGCTTTTCTGCATTCGCCAGACCATAGGTTAATGTATCCGAGTCATCATCGAGAAGAACTTTGCTTCCTGCCGGAATCCCGGTTGTCTTTTTACCGCCATTGAAAGGCTCAAATGCTGTAGTTTCAGATTTCAGCGGCATTTTAATCCCATAGTCCAGGAAACTGTCTTCATCCATCACAACACTGTTGCTTGTTTTTTCAGCAATCATCCCGACGGCCCGGTATGCCGCCGCTGATGCCATTGCCGGAGTTCCCTTAAGCGTCACAAGAAGAGCGGTGATGGTAACGCAGGAGGTAATCCTTTTATGAAGCGCGGTGCCTTCAAAGGCAGCTGCAATTCTCCCGATGAGTTTTTTCTCATCCGTTACCTGGTTTTTGTCCACTTTTTCCAGCAGCTCCAGGCATGCACGTCTTTGCTTCACGGTCTGCAAAAAGCTTTCATCCACCTCGTATTTGTTGAACAAGGTTTGCTGATATTGGGTAAAACCTTTACTCTTTTTCCCCATGATGACCTTCCCCCTCATTTGAATTTTTCCTTCCAATCATATTTTCCACCCAGCTGCTGCCAAAGGGAGTTATTAACGCCCTGTAGTTCAGGGATTGCTGATAGTTTATAATGTTCACCCTTTTAAAGCCATCCAGGATGCTCACATCGTAAAGTTCTTCCACATTGGTTTCATATTTGATTTCTCCGACGATTTCCCGGGTCTTTATGTTGACAATGACAACACCCGCCCTGATCTCCTTGTCGGCTATCTCCAAATCCGAGAACGTGTGATTCTTTCTTAACTTACTGATGCCAATAAAGGCATAGTCATCCTTGAAAGCCAGTCCCCGAATGAATCCGTCTGTCTTTGCCACAACCTCATATGTTTGTCTGTTTAAGTCCACCTTAACAAGTTCCTCCGTTGCTGAAAGAAGCAGGTATGTTTCTCCTTTATAAATCCTTGGAGAATGAGGCATCGGCAGCGAATCCAGAATTATTTCATTGGTTCGCACGTCGATCAGCACTCCGCCGGTCAGTTTGTTCTGCCGCCATCCCTCCCTGGAACTGGTTTTCCCAAAAGCAGTCACATAGCGGATCTCTCCCCGTTCATCGGCCGCCATGCCATTGAGGTGACAAAGATCCGCAGGTACAAGCTTTTCGATGAATGGCGGCTTCCAGATGGGATTGAAAGAATAGTTCGCATCCAGCCGGCACAGGCAGCTGAAAGCGGTATTTACACCTACAAGGCCTTTGTTTGTAAACGCAATATCATGCATGTCCACATAGTCGGTTCTGAATACGACGGTGGGGAAATAGAAGGCATCATAGGTATTTGGCTTGTTCGGATAGGTAGCGGCCAGGTTCGAATCGTTTCTAAATACCGTTACACTCAAAGCACCGGCCAATGCCATCATATTATCCTTCACGGCAATGCCCATAGGCCTGGAAAAATCCCTGACAAGCTGATGCATTTTTGATCCGTCGCTGGACAGGATAATGACCTTACCGGCCTGATAGGTGGAAAGGATCAGTGAAATATTCAACTGCTTCAATAATTCAACCACTTTTCCGCTATGGTAGCAATCAAAGTTTCCCATTGTTGTACTGCCCTCACTGTAGTTTTATAAACTTTACCCATTAACAGGTGTTTAAACCCTAAAACAATTATATTTGTGTAAAAACAAGGAAAATATCGGATTCAGGCATAATTTCAGCACACGACTTAACAAGCGCTTAATGAAACACAGAAAATATCAAGAATACTTGGGGTTAGGATTATAATGAGCGCTGCATGCCGCTTGCTTCATGTATGTTCATACATGCTTCATTGTTAACGGGTGAAGCTCCCGGCTGGCATACTTTTTCAATTCTGCCCCACTCTCATGAGTCCATTCGCAAAAGCTTCAACACCGCAATTTCACCGCCTGCAGCTCTCTTTAGATGAAGTGATTTATGCAACTACTCAATCACAGTGTAGTCAAAATAAATTAAAAAAATCGTATCAAATATGCTTGAAATTGTCAATAACACGTGAGAATTTTATGGAAAGCAATCAAGAAAAAGGGTTACTGACCAGAGGATGGTCAGAAAAATAAAAGCGCCTGCGTTTTGATGTGCAATTCGCGCAGGCGCTCATTGGATTTATTCCTTGTAAGTAAAATGCCGCTCACATTTTACTTTTCATAGCCATGCGGATGGGCAGAATGCCATTTCCATGCCGAGCTTATAATGGTCTCAAGATTATTGTATCTTGGCGTCCAGTTGAGCTCTTTTTTTATTTTTTCGGATGATGCCACCAATACCGCTGGGTCACCCGGCCGTCTGCCGGCTTTTTCTTCACGGATTGGTTTCCCGGTAACGCGTCTTGCAGATTCAATAACTTCCTTTACTGAAAAACCCATCCCGTTTCCAAGGTTGTATACTGTGCTGTCTCCTCCGTTTCTAAGCCTCTTTAATGCAAGGATATGCGCATCGGCAAGGTCGGTTACATGGATATAGTCCCTTATGCATGTACCATCGGGCGTGTCATAGTCATCACCAAAAACGTAAACTGCTTCCCTCTGCCCTAGTGCCGCCTGAAGAATTATCGGGATAAGATGGGTTTCAGGTGTGTGATCTTCCCCTATTTTACCGCTTTCATGCGCACCTGCGGCATTGAAATACCTGAGGCATGTATATTTTATTCCATAGGCTTTATCACACCATTTCAGCATTCTTTCAACAGCCAGTTTTGTCTCGCCATACGGATTCGTCGGCTCTGTTTTATCGGTTTCCACAATCGGGATATTTTCAGGCTCTCCATATGTAGCTGCCGTTGATGAAAAAACAATGTAACGTACACCGTACTGTTTCATTTTTTCAAGCAATACCATCGTTGCAGCTACATTATTGTTATAATACGCAAGCGGTTCATTCACACTTTCCCCGACGAGTGAAAAAGCGGCAAAGTCTATTACGGCTTCTATTTCGTTTTCCGAAAACACCTTATCCAGAAACGCGCCATCCCTTAAATCTCCCTGGTAGAACCTACCACCCGTCACGGCCTCCCTGTGGCCCTTAACAAGATTATCAACCACCACGACTTCTTCGTTTGCATCAATAAGCTCTGCTACGGTATGGCTTCCTATATATCCCGCTCCACCGGGAACCAGTATTGCCATGCTAGATTGCCTCCTCTCTTCCCCCGTCACCTATTTCGGATACATAAAAGCTTGCGCCGTATCCAATTTTCTTTTCATATTCGCTTCCAACCTGCCTGATAAACTCGTCAATGCTGTCACTGTGGACCAGGCTGACGGTGCATCCTCCGAAACCCGCACCGGTCATTCTTGAACCAAGAACTCCTTTAATCTTTCTTGCCTCTTCAACCAATGTGTCGAGTTCTTTGCCCGTTACTTCATATAAATCCCTGAGCGAATCGTGGGACTGGTTCATCAGTTCCCCAAATCTTTGCAAATCATTGTTTTTCAATGCCTTTACCGATTCAAGTACCCTGGCGTTTTCATATACAACGTGTTTTACGCGTTTATTAATCACTTCATCGGCAAGCAGCCCCTCATGCTCCATGAAATCCTGAACCGATACTTCCCTGAGGCATGTAATACCGGGTAAAACCTTCTGAAGTATGGAAAGACCCTCTTCGCATTCCGCCCTTCTTTCGTTGTATTTCCCTTCCCCAAGGCTTCTTTTCTTATTGGTATTGGCGATAACCAGTTTATAGTCATTCATCTTCAACGGAACCAGTTCATGGACCAGGTCCCTGCAGTCCAGGAATATGGCCATATCCTTTTTCCCCATTGCAGATGCGAATTGATCCATAATCCCGCACTTTACTCCGACGTAATTGTGCTCGGCTTTTTGAGATATTTTTGCCAGCTCCACCATGTCAATATCTTTGTCTATGCCGTTTGCCGCATATCCCAGGCTTACCAGGGCCAGGGCGGTGGCAATTTCAATTGCAGCCGAAGATGACAGTCCGCTTCCGAGCGGCACCTTGTCGTCGTACAATAAATCACAGCCACACAGGGGATATCCGGCCTTTTGAAGTTCATCTGCAACACCAAGCTGGTAATTTCCCCATTTCAAATTCCTGAATTGATCCAAATGATCCAAATCGGCATTCACCATTTGCTTGAGGTCTGTTGCGATCAAGTTGATTTTCCTGTCATTTCTTGGTCTTGCCAATACTGTTGAGCACATTGTCAAAGCAGCAGGAAATACAAAACCTCCGTTATAATCGGTGTGTTCCCCTATGAGATTAACCCTTCCGGGAGCCTTGAAAATTCTGATCCCTTCACTGCTTCCTCCAAAATAGTCAATAAAACTTTCAACCAGTGAATTAAACATAACCTGTACCCCCTGTTATGATATTGGTATACCAACACTTTAAATTCAACACCCCATCCCGGTTACCAGGAAGGTTTGATTACAACTTTTGTGAAGTAATATGCTGCCAAATCAGTCGCCCTTTGATATAAACTTACGGTACGCAATCCTGAGTTCCCCGGCTTTTTCCTCGGGTGCCGTAGGATTGCAATGCGCCCATACACCTGTCTCGCTTGATGCATTGAATTTTTGCTTTTCCTTTGAACGCATGGGGGGGAAAAACTCAATATGGAAATGATAATATTCCTCGGTGTTTTCGCTGTTCACGGGATTCTGGTGCATGCACATCATATACGGGAAGGTGGTATCAAACAGCGAATCCAGCATTCCTGCAGTCTCCCGGACCGTCCTGGCAAGGTTTCTCTTTTCCCGTTCGGTCATTTGCGCCAGGTTTTGCTTGTGATTCTTTGAAATAATATACACACCGTACGGATACTCAACGAAAAAGGGCAGCACAACCGAAAAGTCTTCATTCTCAAAGATCACTCTCTGCCCGAATTTCTGTTCTTCCTCCAGGAGACGGCACATCAGGCATTCATGGTGCTTTTCGAAATGCTCCTTTGACGCCTCAAGTTCCAGCTCAATTTTCTTCGGTATAAAAGAATAACCGTATATCTGGCCGTGAGGATGGGGCATTGTTACGCCGACAACCTCTCCGCGGTTTTCAAATATGAACACATATTTTATCTTTTCGTCCTTTGAAAGCTCTATGAAACGCTGTGTCCAGAGTTCAACCAGTTTTTCCACATGTTCAACTGGAAGCTCGGGCAATGTAACGGTATGCTCGGGTGAATACAGGATAACCTCGCATTTTCCATAAGCTTTTTCAACCTTGAAAAAATCATTGCCTACCCGATCGGGTTCGGGCGGGTTTTGCATCAAGGCAGGAAAATCATTGTCATATTTCAATACATCGTAATTGTCGGGTACCTTCCCTGAGCCGGGGCAGAAAGGGCACCAGTCTTTCGGCATTTGCGGCCGGTTTTGCCTGTGGGACGCAATCATTATCCAATCCTTTATAAACGGATGCCAACGTAATTCAGCCATAATAATTCTCCCTTCGATTATCACACTTTATTGACGGAGCATATGCCCCTTATTTATGTAAACCCTTGATTATTGTTCTGAATTTAGTATAACAGCGGATAATTCGGGTGATTTCACCTGTAAATATGTTATTGCCACAATTTTATTGTATTATTGCAGCGGGCGAATGTAAATGGTACAATGTTTTTGTAATATGTCTTTTTGTTGTATGAGGATTTATGTTGGAAAAATACTATTTTCATCAGTTGGATCAAACCGACCTGAATGTTTACAGGTGCGGCATACAGGAATGTAAGCCCGGATATTCATGGGGTCCCGGGATTCGGGATCACTTTATTGTCCACTATATATTGAACGGTACCGGGACATTTTCGGACGGTAAAACTCAGAAAAAGCTTTTTCCGGGTGATGGTTTTGTGGTGTTTCCCAACTGCCTGGTTACCTATACCGCAGATTCCGATAGTCCATGGACCTATTCCTGGGTGGGTTTCCAGGGGATTAAAGCAGAATCTTTTCTTAACAAGGCGGGAATATACCGCGAATCTCCGTTTTTCACCTATAATAAAGATGATAAGCTTAAAAACTGCCTTTCCAACATGATATCCGAGGCAAGGCTGAGTACGTCTTCAGAACTTATGCTTCTCGGGCATTTGTATATATTTCTGTCCCTGCTGATACGGAATAACCGGAAAACCTCCCCCGATGTAACCAAGCTTGTTAACCAGGAAAAATATGTGAAACGGGTAATTGAATTCATATCAAAAAACTATTCCGGAAAAATATCCATATCCGAAATAGCCCAAAATATTGGTTTGGACAGAAGCTACCTGTATGTGATTTTTAAAAAGATCATGAAAGTATCTCCGCAGGAATTCCTGATTAATTACAGGATTGAGCGTGCGGTAAATCTGCTGCAGAATTCCGATCTTTCAATAGGTGATATTGCACGTTCGGTGGGTTACGAAGATCCGCTCCGGTTTTCAAAAATATTCAAAAAGGTTAAGGGTATGTCGCCGAATCAATTCAGGCACAACCTGATGAACACCGCTCGGCAAAACCCTGTTTAACAATCTTTATTCCATACCGAAGAGCATTTCTCCGTAAGTAGGTATTGGCCAATACTTTGAATCAACCAGGGTTTCAAGGGTATCAATATCCTCACGCAAGCCATGCATCACTGGAATAACCTTGTCCCTGTATATAACGCCCTGGGTGGATACATCTTCTGCTGACGAAGCTTCCTTCACGGCTTCCTTCAGATTGCCCACTTTTTCCCTTGCAGATAAGGCTAATCTTGATAAGTTTTCAAACAGCCTTTCCTGTGTTTCCAATATAATATGAATTCCCGTAGCCCTGACCTGGTTGATGCAGGATGCAACCTCGTGTATATACCTGTACACTGCAGGAAGAATATCCCGCTCCACCATGTCAATAGCTGTAAGGGCTTCAATTTTAATAGTTTTATTGTAATTCTCCATCAGGATCTCATAACGGGAATAGCATTCCTTTTCCGAAAGAACTCCCATCCGTGAGAACATCCTGACATTCTTTTCATGAATAAGTGTTCTCTTCGCATCCACGAAGTTATCAAGATTCGAAAGCCCTCTTCTTTCGGCTTCCTTAATCCATTCTTCAGAATAATTGTCCCCGTTGAAAATAATCCGTTTATGGTTGCGAATGAATTCCTGCGTAATTATTTTGGCTTCTTCCTCAGGGTTCGATGCTGCTTCAAGCCTGTCGGCAACTTCCGAAAGGATGTCTGCAATAGCGGTGTTTATGATAAAGTTTGGACCCGAGATTGATGTTGATGAACCAACCATTCTGAATTCAAACTTGTTTCCTGTAAACGCTATAGGCGATGTTCTGTTCCTGTCGGTAAAATCTTTTGCAAACACAGGAAGCGCTGATGCACCCATCTCCATTTTTGCAGAGCAGATTGTTGTTTTCGCTTCGCCTTCCCTTTCGATTTGCTCAATAATATCGGTGAGCTGATCACCAAGGAAAATGGAAACAATAGCCGGAGGTGCTTCATGGGCGCCAAGCCGGTAGTCATTGCCCGCATTTGCGACAGAACTCCTTATGACATCAGCATATACGTCAACGGCTTTTATAACCGAAGCTAAAAAGAGCAGGAACAAAATATTCTTATGTGGTTCGGCACCCGGATCAAGCAAATTAATACCGTCGTCAGTACCTATCGACCAGTTGTTGTGCTTGCCCGACCCGTTTACACCTGCAAAGGGTTTTTCGTGCAGCAGGCATGCCAGTCCATGCCTGGCGGCAACCTTTCTCATGGTTTCCATCATCAATTGGTTCTGGTCTGCAGCCACGTTGACAATATTATATATGGGAGCTATTTCATGCTGTGCCGGTGCGGCTTCATTATGCCTTGTTTTGCCCGGAATTCCAAGTTTCCACAATTCCACATCGAGATCCTGCATGAAATTCAATACTCTTGTTTTAATTGATGCATAATACTGATCCCCCATTTCCTGTCCTTTGGGAGGTCTTGCACCGAAAAGTGTACGCCCTGTATATATTAAGTCTTTTCTTTTCAGGAACAGTTCCCTGTCGACAAGAAAATACTCCTGTTCAGCACCTACGTATGATATAACCTTTTTGGAGGTTTTATTGCCCAGGGCACGTAATACACGAAGGCCCTGCTTGTTAAGCGCGTCCATCGACCTTAACAGAGGAGTCTTTTTATCCAGCGCCTCACCGCTGTATGAACAGAAAGCAGTGGGTATATAAAGGGTTTTATCCTTCACAAAAGCCGGTGAGGTAAAGTCCCATGCAGTATATCCGCGTGCTTCAAAAGTGGCACGGATACCGCCGTTCGGGAATGATGAAGCGTCAGATTCGCCTTTTATCAATTCCTTCCCTGAAAATTCCATTATAATTTTTCCGTCTTTTGATGTTGAAATGAATGAATTGTGCTTTTCAGCGGTCAATCCGGTCATGGGCTGAAACCAGTGGCAGTAATGCGTGGCTCCGCGCTCGATGGCCCATTCTTTCATTGCGCTTGCCACAACTTCCGCCAGGTTCGGATCCAACGTCAAATTATTGTCAATTATATTCCTTAACGCATTATATGTAGCAGTCGGGAGTTTTTCCCGCATTACCGAATCATTAAACACATTCGAACCAAAAATTTTCGCCAGTTCCGACATTTTAACAGCCCCTTTGCCTGGATAAAAAACTCATCGAAATAAATGAATTCACCATAGTACCTATTAGATTATACTATGGTGTAGAACTATATTTTACAGAATGTTTCTGCAAATTTCAACGTTATATGTCTTTTTTTCAATTATTTTTCTTTTTGAAATAATACCAATATTGTAAATTATCGCATTACAGCGCAACTTATGTATAACAGTCATGTAATGCAAGGACAGGCCAAATTTTCTCAGTCAACCTTCTTGAATTCTATAGTCCAGTGCCTGCCTGTTCCTATACTGTAAGCTTTTGCAAAGTTGCCCTGATTTATGGCCAGAGCCATTCTGTACAGGGAATTAACATATATTACCGGTTCACTTACATATACATCCCCAAAGGATCTTCCGTAAGTAACCCTGTTATTATATACCAGCGTAGGTCCGTTTTTAATAATTACTTCAATCCTGTCACCGTAATTGAAGCCTATTTTTATAAAATCTTCCCTTCCAATATTGGTCCAAAGGCTTCCGAACCTTACATCCAGAATGTCAATTGAGCCTTTTATGCTGTTTTCTGTGGTTGTAACCTTGCTTAGCTCCAATTCAATAATTTTATCAGCATCAAGCTTATCCCCTATGTCTTCGAACTGAATTCTGCCCGATGCCAGTTTAGCACCTGTAAAAGCATACACATCCCTCCCGTGAAATGTGTATGAGTATTGAGAATCTGAACGCCTGTGCCTTGACTCTTCTATTTCGCGAACCTCAGTTATACCGACATAATTCTTTATATGTGTCAATGTGCCATTGTCAGGTGTAACAATATAATGTCCTTTTTTTGTTAATGCCACTAAACTCTTTCTTTCAGTTCCAACTCCGGGATCCACCACCGAAACAAAAACAGTTCCTTCAGGCCAGTAAGTGGCAGCCTGGAATAACCGGTAAGAAGCTTCCCAGGTATTATATGGAGTTATATCATGTGTTAAATCGTAAATTTTCAAATCCATGTCAACGTCAAGAGCAACACCGTACATTGCAGCAACAGCGCCATCAGACAGGCCAAAGTCACTTTGAAAAACAAGAATCTTCCTCACAAAATCACTTCCCTACTTAGCAATATCTCATGTTAACCAGTTTCACATTCAGATTGGAAAGGACAACAAAGCTTTCCAGTCAAGGCGTTTTAAACTGCAAACTGATTTACCTTGTAAATTCTACCTCCCAGTCAGGGCCATAGGACAGTTTGTAATTCTCGTAGAAACTTCCCTGGTTTACTGCCATTGCTATATTCATCAGCTCATTATTATAAATCATAACATCTCCCTTTTCAGCAAACCCAAAGGATTTTTCAAACAGGACTTTGTCCGAGAATTTAACTTCTCCGTTATATTTAACGGTTACATTAATGTGGTCCCCATAATTAAACCCGGCTTTTATAAAATCATTGGTTGGAATGTTTGTCCATAGATTTCCGAAATTGGGATCGTTGATTTCAAATATACCCTTTGCATAGCCTGGCTCAATTACCGGCGTTAAAATCGGGTGTTCAACAACTTCATCCACACTGTATGACGGCCCAACCTGTTCATAGGATATGATGCCGCTGGCGAGCCTTGCTGCACAGTATGCGAACAAATCCCGGCCGTGGAAAATGCTGACGCTTTCTGTTCCCTTCCCCTTAAGCCTGTTTATGGTTTCATCAATTTCTCTTACTTCGGCAATCCCGATCTTTTTCTTAATATGGGTTAATGAACCGTTATCGGGCGAGACCACATAGTATCCGTCACTTGTTTTGGCAACTGCAGCCCTGCGCTTTGTCCCGACTCCGGGATCCACCACCGAAACGAAAATAGTTCCTTCAGGCCAGAATTTCATGGACTGGTACAGCCTGTAAGAAGCACTCCATGTATCATACTGAGGAATCTCATGAGTGCCGTCTATTATCTCCAATTCACGGTCTACGCTTTTTACCACACCATACATTGCGCAAACCGCTCCTTCTTTATAAGTAAAATCGGTTTGAAATACAAGGATGGGTTTCATAAAACATACTCCTTTTCTGTTTAAGATTATGTAGGTGAAATAGAAGATCCTAAATAAAAGGATTAAAGAACCTGCTTTTGTTAATAAATACAGAAATTAAGACAGATACCGTAAATACAAACAGCGACACCAGAATAGCAATATAGTCGCTATTGGTCATTTTCCTTTTACTGTACCATGTCCGGGTTTTCAATTTGCCAAACCCTCTTAAGTCCATTGCATTACTGATGTATTCTATCCGTTCGAGGGTTGAAAAAATTAACGGAACTATAATCAGCAATGAATTTTTAAACCTGCTCATAAATTTGGCTTTCCTGGACAATTCAAGGCCTCTTGCCTGCTGTGCCTGGCTGATGTTCTGGTAATCCCTCTGGATGTCCGGAAAATAGCGCAGTGTCAATGAAACTGCATACGCAACTTTATATGGAATGCCCACTCCGTTTAAAGACGCGGCAAATTCGCTGGGATCGGTAGTTAACAGGAATATTATCCCAAACGGTACCACCGAAGCATATTTTAAGATTTTCGTAGTCTGGTAAAGCAATTGCTCCAGTGTAAGGTTATAGCGCCCGAAGATCTTTAATATATCATGTCTTGTTCCGTAAATCTCCACACCGTATTCGGGTGAAAACAGGAAGGTTAAAATAAAATTGGTTGCAAGGAAAAGCAACAAGTAAATAATCATAATCTTTATCTGTGAATACTTAATTTCCGAAACCTTTAAAATAATAAGCGAAAATACCATTACAGCCAGTATAAAGCGTATATCATACGAATACATAACAGCAAAGGTCAACAGCAAAAAGCAAATAAGCTTTGTCAGACCCGACAGTCTATGAATGGGTGTATCAATTACATTATATGAAAACAGCTTAAGTTTCATTGTTTCTTTCTTAGCTCCCTTTCGTAATCAATAAAGCTTTGTACAAAAGAAGTTCTATCGCTAATATTTGCTTTTTCTGCAAGAAAGTAAAGCGAAGTTTCTTTTAAATTGGCCTCTTCAATTAATTTGGGATCGGTTAATACAACCGATGCACTTGTATCTGCCAGAATCCTGCCGTCGGACAGGACAATTGCCCTGGGTGTGTATTCAAGCATCAGGTGCATGTCATGGGTAATCATCATTATAGTGACACCCATTTTGTTTATTTTCTCAAGGAAGTTCATAATCTCGGTGTAATGGTAATAATCCTGCCCCGCGGTGGGTTCATCCAGAATAATTACCTTAGGCTCCAGCACCAGGATTGATGCTATTGTCACCCTTTTTTTCTGACCATAGCTTAAGGCAGATATGGGCCAGTCAATAAACGGTGACAGACCACATATTTCCAGCACTTTTTCTATGCGAGGCTTTATTTCTTCTTCGGGAACATTTCTTAGCCTAAGCCCCAGAGCAACTTCATCATATATCATTGCTTTCGAAATCATCTGATTGGGGTTCTGCATAACCAACCCGATTATTTCTGCTCTTTCCTTTATGCTTCTGTGTTCAATGTCCTCGGTATAATAATGAATTTTTCCCGATTCGTGCTTTTCAAAACCGCATAATACTTTTGAAAGGGTGGATTTACCCGCTCCATTCTTCCCAACGATGGAAATCATTTCACCTTCCCGGATTTTAAAGCTTACGTTATCCAGTATTTTTCGTTTCCCATCATATGAAAAGGTAAGATTATCAACAGTTAAAACTGTGGGTTTTTCTTCTTCTTTAGCAGGTTTTTCAATTGATCTGTACCATGATTGCAAGGGTTCAACAACGGTATCCATTTTAAGTGTCTGAAGATGGCTTGGATGCATATCGCTTTTTACGTTAATGCCTGCATATTTTAATGCAGTAATATATAACGGTTCACGGATACCAATATCAGTTAATATGGATGACGACACCAGCTCATCCGGAGGCATGTCTGCAATAATACGCCCTTCGTTTACTACAATAATTCGATCCACATCGCGGTGCAGAACGTCTTCAAGGCGGTGCTCTATAATTATTATTGTTTTCTTTGTTTTTTTGTGAATATCATCAATGATTTCTATTGCCGTTTTTCCTGTAGCCGGATCAAGATTTGCCAAAGGCTCGTCAAATAACAGCACATCCACATCATCAACCATAACGCCTGCCAACGAAGTTCTTTGCTTCTGCCCTCCCGAAAGCTCATAAGGCGACGAGTTCAACAGGTGTTCCATATCCACCATGGCAGCTACGTCACGAACAATTCGATGCATTTCTTCAGTTGGGACATTATCATTCTCCAGTGCAAAAGCAATGTCTTCACCAACAGTCAGTCCGACAAACTGGCCGTCTGAGTCCTGGAGAACGGTTCCAACAATTTTGGAAAGCTTGAATATATTCTGTTCGGCTGCCACCAGATCTTTTATTTTAAGAGTACCTTTAATCTCACCTTTATATGCAAACGGAATGAGCCCATTAATGCAGTGGCCTAGTGTACTTTTACCACTTCCACTAGGCCCAACAATTAATATTTTTTCCCCGGGATATATTTTTAAATTAATATCATATAAAGTTGGCTCGGCTTGAGTAAAATATTGAAAAGAATAATCGGTAAACTCGATAATAGGTTTTTCTTTCATTTCCTAGCTCCAACTTCCCAAGATGTATTGAATTTATTTTTTCGTTAATGTACCTTTTTTGGTACGGGTTGCAGAATATGCCAACAGCAATAATGTACCAATAACACCCGCACTGATTGAGTTCATAACTGCTGCGATAGCTCCCTGGGCAAAAACCAGGTTTACAGGTTCAGCATATATAACAATATCGAGAACAGGAGCTAAAACCAGCCAGGAAAAAACGTTACCAATAACCTGGATAATGTTAAAGGTCATAATATCCTTACCTTTAAATTCTCCTTCTTCAACTTTAGTACGTGTATAAGCGAATCCGAAGATAAAACTGGCTACGCCGCTTGCTATTACCCAGCTCCACCATGGTGAGCCATACTGAACGGCATCACTTATAGCATGTCCGATAAATGCAATCAAGCCACCGGCGATAGGCCCAAAAAGAGTTGCAAAGAATGCACTTACACCATAGGCTGTTTGGAAACTCGTTTCCGGAATTGGAGACGGCACTTTAACAAACATAAACAATAGTGTAAAAATAGCTGCACCAAGGCCTATTGCAACAATTGTTTTTGTGTTAACCTCAAAATACTTTTTCATGGTTTAACTCTCCTTATTTATGTATTGGATTTTATTATAAGGGCATTCCCGCCCATAATAACCGGGTTCCTAATCTAATACATAAACCAGCAATATGAAATATATCGTTTATTGACATAACTATTATATCACAATGCAAAGGCCTGTCAATGCTGGTACAGCAGCATCTTATATTCTTTCATGCTCCATCTCCCGATAATTTATTTAATTGTTACTAACATACAAATTCCCCATCTTTTAAATTTATATACACCAGCCAGTATCCGGTCATATCCCCGAATTCGGAATTCTTGACCTGGACCCACCGGCAGATGTTTTCAAAGGGTTTCCCGTCTGTTTCATCCTTTGCAGGAACACCCAAAACAAAATAATTCATATTGTTGATATCCGAACGGTAAAAACCCGAAAGCAGGTGCCTGTATTTGAACAGGCCAACCAGGATTTTAGGGTTTGCGAACAATGGTATTGTTAAATTACATGAAAACAATATATTGCTAAGCTTTGCAATATCATTTACCCTGTACCAGGAATAATCGTGCCGGGGATTTGAAAACGGGTCCATAGGCTCAAAGGATTCTTTCAGCTTTTTCTCAAGTTTCAAATCATCAATTTTATTTTTTATACTTTCCGAAATATCCTTATCATCTCTACGGCCGGGATTTGAAACCGATATATCCTCATCCTTTTTTCTTTCTTCTTTTCCGGCTGTTTCCTGCTTCTCATACCTTTCTTTCCTCTCCTCCACTGTTCCTGTTTTATCCTTGGACAAAAGCATTTGAAGTACCGATTCATTGCTTTCTGCCGCCTTTTCCGCGGATAAAGGTTTCCTGCGCACCGGCTCATCTCCTCCTGCAGCTTTTTCCCCAAAAAGCCGCCTGCGCACCGATTCATCCCATTTTACCGTTTTTTTGCAGCAGCCTGCCAAAGGTATGAAGACTTTTTCCTTATGCTCGGATGCGATAAGAATGTATCTGATTTTCTCAGCCCTGAGATCCAGTGATTCAACCGTATCGTGATCCAGAAACCTCCGAAAGCTTCCGATTCTTGAAATAATCTGAAGTGTACCTATTCTGAAAACTCCTATGTCAGCGTCCTTTTCGTATATCAAAATAACTGTGTAGGGTTGAGCTCCCTCCTTCAGAAACCTTACCTGGATGGACAGTGCAATTCCGGTTCTGTCCCCTTCAAGGCGGGCAAAACCATCGGGTGCTCTCTGCATTCCAAACCCGGGATCCAACTGTTCCAGAATAATATATTTTCTAAAGTATCCTGGCCGTTCCATTAAAATACCCCCTGCCATGTTTCTTCATAAATATATATGCAGGGGAAATTAAAATAAAACGATCTATTTGTTACTGCTGCACGTACTTTCGTACACTCTTCTGGTCCTGATATAGTCCGGGTTCTAGGTCCCCATATCCGGGGCGCTCACTTTCATGCTCATATATTATCCGTGATTCAGAATTGCTTCGAAGCGTGTTGCTCCGCGTCGGTAAAATAAACCGAAGCATCCGCTGTTATACGAATCTCCGGACAGCATCGGTTTTCATTCAGTTCTTCAGCAAATGTTCGGCGACAAGATTCGAGAGCGTAATAAACTGTTCCACCGACAGTTCCTCTCCCCTGGTTTGCTCTTTTAAATTAAGCCTTGCCAGTATATCTTTTACGGTTTGCTTGTCGATATTAAGACTTGGAGAACCGCCAAGGGAATTCAGCAGGGTTTTCCTGCGTTGTGAAAATGCTGCTTTTACGCATTCATGGAATAATTTATAGTCAGCTATTTTCTTCCTGTACTCATCGGTAATCAATATTCTGACGACCGAAGAATCAACTTCGGGTTTTGGTATGAAACAGTTGCGCGACACATTAAACATGATCTTCGGTATGCCGGCCGCCTGCACTCCTACAGACAAGGCACCGTAATCGCTCGTTTTAGGTGTTGCCGTCATTCTTTGCGCAACTTCTTTCTGAACCATCAGGACCATTCTTTCGACAGGCAAATCCCTTTCCAAAAACATCATGACTATTGGTGTTGTTACATAATAGGGCAGATTTGAAATAACTTTCACCTTTCCCGGCCAGCCGTTAATCAGCTGTGCCATGTCCACCTTCAAAGCATCGGCGTGTATAAGCTCTATATTATCAAATTGGCCCGTGGTTTCTTTCAGTGCAGGTATCAGCTTTTTATCTATTTCAATTGCAATCACTTTTCCTGCTTTCCGGGCAAGGGAAACCGTCAGCGCACCTATGCCCGGACCGACCTCAATAACAAGATCATCCCCGGATAATTCTCCCGCATCGGTTATCTTCCGTATGATATTGGCATCGGTGAGAAAATTCTGGCCAAGTGTTTTTGTCAGCCTCAAATTATATTTGCCCAGGATTTCGTTGGTATTTATCAACCAGGTCACTCTCCTTAAATGATAAAGCGTTCGGGAAAAATTGTACCGGAACAAAACTGTTCCGGTACATGGAAAACCACGTTTTTGATTTTAAACCTTCCTACTTGGTATAGTCGGTTTTTTTCCATCTGTCGTCATCCTGCTCGTTAAGGATATATACTCGTACTTTCTTCGTACCCCACTTTTTAACAGCCTCTTTTGTATCCAGGTATACGTCAATCAGCTTTCCCTTTATCGCGCTTCCTATATCTCCTGCTATTGCAAAACCGTAATCGGTACCTCCTATTACTTCTACATATACCCTTGTGTACAAGGGAATGACTTTAGGATCAACTGCAATAATCCCCTCTCTTGCCTTCATACCCGTATAGCATATGCCGAACTCAGGATGGTCGGGATGCTTACCCGTATCCTCATATGATGAAGTATAAGCAGTAGCCCGCATTTCAATAACTTTTGAATATCTTACAAGATCACCACGGGAGGTTACAAAGTTTGGAACAGTACCATATTCTACTATTTCGATAACAGGCTCCGCAATTACTTCTTCTTTCATAAATTCACGGGAGACAACGCGGCCGTCTTCATATGTCAATTTATAATATTTTTCCAATGTTCCTTCCACTCCGGGCTGAATAACCCGTTTTTCACCTTTGTTCATTTTCTCGTTAGGAATTTCTTCTATTGCGTATGGAATTTCCTCGGTTTCGGTTAATATCTCTTCACGTACCCGTACAATTTTTATATTCATCCCCATTTGTATCGGGTCGTCCAAATCCAGTCCTACCACTTTGTCCAGCGGTCCCAAAACAATTCCGTTGTTTTTTATTGTTTCCCCAACGGTATCATAATAGGTCATTACTTCGGTTGTTTTTCCGTCGATAGTGATATTTACCGGTACCGCGCGTTTAATTAATATTTCCTGCATGGCTTCGTTGGAAAGCTTCGTTGACAGAGGTGCACTGATGTAATCGTATGATTCAACGAAAACACCCATTTGATTGAAGGCTGTTTCAATATCATTCCCCATTGTTTTGACATGAATTTCACTATCGCCGTCTACAATCTTCAATTCCTTTTTTAATTCACCGAATATCCTGTATCCTGCAAATACAGATACACACATTATAACGAGCAATACAAAAACGCTTACATGGCGCTTAAAGAACCTTACTACACCAGTAATAACAGTTCCTCGCCGGGGCAGGATGCGCTTTGCATTAATCTTTCCCATTATCAACTTCCTTTCATTTTATCTGTGAGGAATTCCTCCTTAGCATATCTCACAGATTGCTCCTCCTCTAAATCCGGATCAGCCTGTTTCTTATTTGTCTATATATTTCGTATACTGAGCCGGACAGAGAAAATCCTGTTTATAAGGGCATTTTCTGGGATTTTGCTTGCCTCACATTACCTCCCCTGGTAATCCTAAGCCATATAATAATAAACCATTACCCATCAATTGTCAAATTTAATTACATTTATTGGCAATTTCTTTGTCCATTTATCCCTCGCTTTCGCCGGCAGATAAGTCTTTATCGGTAACTTGCTCCTCATCTCCAGGCTTTTCAACGGGTTCGGATGATACGGAAGTAATAGCCCATTGTTCAAGCCTGTCATCATATGTAAAGTCTAATTCAATAATATTTTCACCCTGCTTCAAATATTCATCTATTGCTTTCTCAGTTAATTCAACCTGGACCCTGATAACGGCCTTTATATTGAAATCAGCAGTCTGATAGGGAATAACTTCAATCTGAATCTCGTTTTTTTCGGCATCAAGTATTGGTTTTATATCCTTTACATTCTGGACAAAATAATTGGAAAATATTCTCGGCGTCCAGTTATTTCCCCAAAAACTACATGATACTGATGACTTAAGAAATGCTTTGTCGAAATTTTTCTCGGATATGGCATTTATCCATTCATTTGCTTCTGTTTTCACAGGTTCAGGATTTATATTGGCTTTAAGATCAAGAATGAATTGTTTTTGCTCTTCTATAACCAGCTGTTTCTCCTGGTTATCTGCCTCAAGTTCACTGACTTTTCCGTTGAGGGCTTCTATTTGCCCCCGCATTTCTTCCACCTGCCGTGATAACTTGCTGTTTTCTTCACTTAAATTCATATTTATGCGGCTTAAAGCATCAATGCTGGCCTGGTTTGATTCCCTCAGCGTGACAAGGCTTTCCCTGTCCCATAAAAGGTAATTAAGGGCGATAAAAACAAAAATGATTAACAAAGAGGTAATTATAACTACAAAACGTTTCATTTCCCATCCTCCTGTTGATTATGAATGGACTTTACAAACAGGGATGCTTTTACAAATCAAGCCCGAACAGTCTGTCAGCGTTCAGAGCTGTCGCTTCAGCAATAGTATCAAAATCGGTATTGCGTATTCCCGAAATTTTCCGAATTACTTCAGCAAGATACCCAGAGTGGTTACGCTCACCTCTGTGCGGTACCGGGGCCATATAAGGGCTGTCGGTTTCTACAAGAAGCCTGTCAAGAGGCACATATTTCGCAACCTCAACAGGTTTTATCGCATTTTTGAAAGTAACTGCTCCCCCCAATGATATATAAAAACCCATGTCAAGTACTTCTTTTGCCAATTCAACACTTCCGGAAAAACAGTGGAAAACGCCACCTGTGTTATAGCCTTTTTCGCTTCTGACAATATCCAGCGTGTCCTTATGCGCTTCCCTGTCGTGGATAATCACAGGCAGTTTTAATTCAAGAGCCAGACGGATATGAGCTGCGAAACATTGTTTTTGAATTTCGGGCGGCGAGAAGTTATAATGGTAATCCAAGCCTATTTCACCGACAGCAACAACTTTTTTGAATGAAGCCAATTCACGGACGGTTTCCAGGGCTTCATCCGAAAACTCCTTCGCTTCGTGGGGATGGATACCCACCGCACAATACAGAAAATCATGCCTTCGGGCCAGTTCTATGCATTTACGGGAGGAATCCAGGCTGCTTGCCGGATTCACAACCCGTACCACACCCTGCTGTTGTATTAATTTTAAAATCTCATCCCTGTCCGCATCAAACTGTTCATCATCATAATGAGCATGGGAATCAACTATCATAATATCCTCTACTTTGACTGGTGTTTTTACTGTATTTTTATGGCTCCCGGCTTCAGCTTAATTTGCTTCCGGCAGGAATGTCGCCGTCCACTGTGGCCAGTACAAGCTTATCACCATTGCTTGCGGCCAGGATCATTCCCTGGGATTCAATGCCCATTAATTTTGCCGGTTTCAGGTTTGCTATCATAATTACCTTTTTACCAACCAGGTCTTCGGGCGAGTAATATTTTGCTATCCCCGAAACAACCTGCCTGGTTTCAATACCAATATCCAGCTGCAACTTAAGCAGTTTATCGGATTTCTTTACTTTTTCACAGGAAACTACTTTTGCAACCCTTAGATCAAGCTTCGCAAAGTCATCTATCTGGATTTGGGGAAGTATGCCGGGAAGATTTTTCACCTCTTCTTCATTCCGGGCATAATTCCTGGCAAGCTCAGCCATTTCTTTTTCAAGATCTATTCTTGGGAACAGCGGTTCTCTTTCCTCCACAGCCCTGCATGACGAATACAAACCCCACTCCCTGGCGCTTTCCCAGCTTCTCAGGTCTTCGGGGATTCCGAACTGCTCCCATATTTTCTGCGGCGTATCGGGCATGAACGGCTGTATCAATATGGAAATTACCCTTATGCTCTCTACGAGATTGTATAATACCTGTGCCAGCCGTGGTTTGTTGCTTTCCTCCCTGGCAAGAATCCATGGAGTTGTTTCATCTATATACTTGTTTGTCCGCGAGATTGTCTTCCAGATTTCCTGAAGTGCGGTACTGAACTGCAGCTGATCCAGGAGTTTCTCGACAGTCCCGGGAGTATTCCTCACAGTTTGTATCAGGTCGTCATCCATGTCATTTTTCTGCCTGTCCCCGGGCAGCGTGCCGTTAAAATATTTTCTGACCATTGCTGCCGTTCTGCTTACAAGGTTGCCCAAATCATTTGCAAGGTCCGAGTTGATACGGTTTATTAAAGCTTCGTTTGAGAATACTCCATCCGAACCGAACGGAACTTCCCTGAGCAGGAAATACCGTATCGCATCAAGGCCGTATTTTTCAACAAGTACAACGGGATCCACCACGTTTCCCTTTGATTTGGACATTTTGCCGCCCTCAAGAATAAGCCATCCATGGCCGTAAACCTGTTTTGGCAGCGGCAAGTCAAGAGCCATAAGCATTGCCGGCCATATAATTGTATGGAAACGCACAATTTCCTTTCCCACGAGATGGACGTCGGCAGGCCAGTAACGTTTGAAATTCTCATCGTTATCCGACAGGTAACCTAACGCTGTGATATAGTTTGAAAGGGCATCAATCCACACATAAACTACATGCTTGTCATCAAAGGTTACCGGAACACCCCAGCTGAACGATGTCCTGGATACGCACAAATCCTCAAGCCCGGGTTTTATGAAATTGTTTATCATTTCGTTTTTCCTGGATACCGGCTGGATGAAATCAGGGTTTTCTTCATAGAATTTTATAAGCCGGTCCTGGTACCTTGAAAGCCTGAAGAAATAGCTTTCTTCCTTTGTCAGCTCAACATTGCGTCCACAGTCGGGGCACTTTCCGTCCTTAAGCTGTGTTTCGGTCCAGAAAGATTCACATGGAGTGCAGTACCAGCCTTCATATTCGCTTTTATAAATATCTCCCTTGTCATACAGCTTTTTAAAGATTTTCTGCACAGCCTGAACATGTTCATCATCGGTTGTGCGGATAAATTTATCATTTGTAATTTTCATCAATTTCCATAATTCTTTTATTCCGGCGACTATTTTGTCAACATATTCTTTCGGGGATACGCCCTCTTCTTTGGCTATTCTTTCAATTTTCTGCCCGTGCTCGTCAGTACCTGTAAGGAACATTACATCGTATCCCTGGAGCCTTTTGTACCTGGCCATGACATCTGCGGCGACTGTTGTATAGGAATGGCCGATATGAAGCTTCCCGCTTGGATAATAAATTGGTGTTGTAATGTAGTATGTTTTTTTATTCAACTTGCAACTTTTACTCTCCACTTCAAATCCTCCAATGTATTCTCCATTTCAGACCCCGTCACCCGTAACGGGTGAAGCCGGGTTATTATGTGACATTTATTTTAAAGATTTCATATGTATTAATACTATCTTAAACAATTATTTTTTTCAAGACATGGATTTACAGCCGAAAGCGTTAATTAATAGCAAAAAAAGACTGACACCAAAATAACCCGAAACACCCGCTTTTCAACTTGACAATAATTAAAACTGAAAAAGATTTGGAAAATATGAAACATTACTTTTACATATTGAAGTTATTGCCAATATGCTTTATTCTTATACTTGACAGCTGATGCACATACTTTGAATAAGCCGGTCTTGTGTGTGTTTTTTATTTTGAGTACGAAGTTACAGGTGATTGCCATGTTCAAGGTTGCCATAGGACAGGACAGCCATAGGTTTGATTTTGAAAATCCCGGCAAAAGACTGGTTCTCGGCGGGGTTGTTTTTGACGGTCCCGGTTTAAGCGGAAACAGTGACGCTGATGTAGTGCTTCATGCGCTTACAAACGCAATATCGGGTATAACCGGTGTTAACATACTGGGTGGGATAGCAGACAAGCTCTGCCTTAATGAAGGCATAACCGACAGCAGTGTTTATGTCAGGGAAGCCTTGAAATATCTCAACGGAAAAATATGCCATGTTTCATTTTCAATAGAATGCAGGAAACCTAAAATAACTCCAAAAATACCTGATATGAAAAAGAGTATAGCAAACTTGCTTGATATAGAAGAAAAGGATGTCGGGATCACGGCAACCACCGGCGAAGGCCTAACCGATTTCGGAAAGGGTCTTGGCATTCAGTGTTTTTGCATAGTTACAGCATCCGATGCATGATTGGGCGAAAGTTTTCAGAAGTAATGTATGGTTTCAGAACAGGTTATAAAGAATAAAGCGAGGGGTGAACAAAATGCTGAGAATAGAGCATCTGACGAAAAGGTACGGGGACAAAACAGCCGTCGATGACTTGTCCCTGCATATAAAAAAGGGAATGATCTATGCCTTCATTGGTCATAATGGTGCCGGAAAGACAACCACCATTAAATCCTGCTGCGGAATTTTACAGTTCGAAGAAGGCAATATCTATATCGACGGTGTATCGATAAAGGAGGACCCGCTTGCCTGCAAACGCAAGTTGGCATATATCCCGGATAATCCTTATTTATATGAGTTTCTTTCAGGCATCAGGTACTTGAACTTTGTTGCAGATATTTTTAACGTACCAGGGAATGAACGTGAAGAAAGAATAAAGAAATATGCCGGTTTGTTTGAACTGGCAGATGACCTTGCACAGCCCATTTCATCGTACTCCCGCGGTATGAAGCAGAAGCTGGTCATAATATCGGCGTTAATCCATGATCCAAAACTGATAATCATGGATGAGCCATTTGTCGGTCTTGACCCGAAAGCCACCCATCATCTGAAAACCATCATGCGAGATATATGCAATAACGGCGGAGCAATTTTCTTTTCCACCCATGTTCTTGAAGTGGCGGAAAAACTTTGCGATGAAGTGGCAATTATAAAAAACGGCAAGCTTGTAATCTCAGGCAGCATGGAGGAAGTTAAGGGGAATGATTCCCTTGAGGATATATTTCTTGAACTGGAGGGGGAATAGGATATGCTTAAAGCGTTAATCAGTATACGGCTTAAGTCTCTTTACAGTTCCTTCTTTTACAACTCGATAGTTAAAAAGAAACGCAGTAACGCCTTTAAAATTCTTGTAGCAGTATTCGCCCTCTATATCATAGCAAACTTCTTTTTTATTTTCGGCGGGTTTTTCTACAGTATTTGCCGTCCAATGGCGGAATCGGGCTTTGAGTGGCTGTATTTCAGTATTGCTGCCATAACGGCTGTTGCCCTTTGTTTTGTTGGAAGCGTCTTTTTGACAAAGGCACAATTATTTGATGCCCAGGACAATGATCTTCTGATGAGCATGCCAATACCGCCTGGATACATTCTGTGCAGCAGGATTATAATGCTCCTTGCCCTGAATTACGCTTTCGAACTGTTTGTGCTGGCACCTGCGGGCATTGTTTACTGCATGAATTATACCGTAACGGCTGCAGGCGTTGTTTTGTTCATTATTGAATTCCTGCTGCTGCCCCTGATTCCATTGGCACTGTCCTGTATTTTCGGATGGCTGCTTGCTGTCATAAGCGAAAGGGTAAAGAACAAATCACTTGTTACCACAGCTTTGTCCCTGCTTTTCCTGGCATTATATTTTTACTTCTTCAGCCAGATAAACAGGTATCTGCAAATCTTAATACAGAATATTGAATCATTTGGAGCAAAGATCCGGGGCTTTTTATTCCCTGTATACCATTTCGGGCTGGCAATCAGCGGGAAAAATTTGTCAAGCCTTATATTATTCATCCTTTGCGCCATAATCCCCTTTGCCCTTGTTTATGCTTTACTTGCACATAATTTTATCAGGATTTCCACAACCAAAAAGGGGGCCGCAAGGGTTAAATATAAAGAGCAGCCTTTAAAGGTGGGGACTGCAAAAACCGCATTATTGAAAAAGGAATTGCGGCGTTTTGCATCCAGCCCGATGTATATTTTGAATGCTTCACTGGGAGCTGTATTTTCCCTGGCATTTGCCGTGGCAATGGTTATTTACCGCGGCGTACCGGACTTTATTCTCAAAGATCTTCCCGATATTGCCGGGTATGCCAATCCGCTTATAATTACAATACTCTGCTTTTTATCATCAACCAATTTTATATCCGCTCCATCCATATCCCTGGAGGGTAAAAGCCTTTGGATCCTGCAGTCGTTTCCTGTAGACGGAGGTGATGTTCTGCTTGCAAAGGCAAAAACGCACATGGTGATATGCCTTCCTACGGTTTTTTTGGCATCACTGTCCTGCGTATTCACAGTTAAACTGTCATTGCCACAAATCCTTTTAACTCTTTTATTGCCTGCCATTGTTACAGTATTCTGCGCACTTTTTGGAGTGGTTGTCAATCTTCACTTTCCCAAATTCGACTGGATTAATGAAACCGTGGTTGTAAAGCAGAGCATGAGTTCGGGAATAGCAATGCTGGCATCCATGGCTGTGATTGCAGTACCCGCAATACTGTATATTTCCTTGTTTGCTCAGAAGATATCTACCGAGATGTATATGTTTATCTTTGCAATATTGCTGGGAGTATTGTGCATGTGGATATACAGGTACCTAAAGACAAAGGGAAGCGCAATTTTCGCGCATCTTGGCTGATTAACACCATAATTGCAACCGGGCAGGAAGCTTTATGCGCCTGCGTAGGTTCCTGTCCGATAACCGTTATTTATAGATATCGGAAAACTCAATCCTTATTTTTTCAACATGATTGTTGTTTTCCGGTTCCATTCTGTTTGGCAATACCTTCTCCTCTTCGGGCAGAATTTTACACGGAAGCTTAACCGTGAATTCGCTGCCCTTGCCGACTTCGCTTTGTACCGTTATGGTTCCTCCATGCTTTTCCACCAATGCCTGTACAATGGAAAGGCCTATTCCGCTGCCTTCGCATCTCCTTTTGAAAGATGTATCCCTCTGGAACCGGTCGAATATGGTACGCTGCATATCAAACGGAATCCCGACACCTGTATCCCTGACCGTAATTTGAATATTATCACAGCAATCTTTGATTATGACTGAGATTCTTCCTCCCCTGGGAGTAAATTTTATTGCATTTGATATAAGGTTCAGAATGATTCGTTCGATCTGATCGGGATCACATGCTATTATCCGGTCATTGATATTTTTGCTGAAATCTATTGTCAATCCTTTGTGACTGGCATATTCAGCAACAGACATCGTAATATTTTCAACAAGTTTTATAATGTTATAATTCTGAAGTTTCAAATCAAAATAATTCGAATCAATTTTCGTAATGTCAATAAGGTTGTTGACAAGCCTCAATAATCTGTAACAATTCTGCTGTATGCTTTTCATATATTTTCTTTCTTTTCCGCACATCCCGATTTGCCGGCACTGCAAATTCATTAACTGGATGGCGGACAGCATTACACTGAGCGGAGTTTTGAATTCATGGGATATGTTGGCGAAAAACTCGGTCCTCATTTTGTCATAGTTTTCCAGCTCCTTAATTCTTCTGAACGGTGTTATATCCCTGACGACCGACAGCAGCGCAGGATATCTTTGCGAAGTATATTTTTTTGATATGATTTCTACGTCCTTGATTTCTCCGGTTGAGCATATAAACTTACTCTCCAGGTAATTCCTCTCAACACCTTCTTTAAAAGTTTCCATAATATAATTACGAAAGTTATCCTGCAACTCCGAAGGAATGAAATCAATAATGGAGCTTCCCAATATGCTGTGATTGTCAGACATGCCAGTTATACGTACCGCAGCCTCATTGCAATAGAAAATCCTTTTCTCGTTATGGATGAAAACCGCATCGGGTAATAGCTGTATCAGTTCTTTATACCTTTCAATGCTTTTTTGCAATTGCTTGTCTTTGATGAGAAGTTCAGCGTTTTTCAGGAGTTCATATCCATCATCGTTTTTTGTTATTATGTAACTATGATTTTTAATAATGTCGGCTATTTCAAACGGCCCTGTTTTCGATGCGTTGTAAAGGCATGCGGCAATGAAAGGCAATTCTGAAATATTTTGTATGTTCTGCTCATACTCACTAAAACTTCTCCAATAACTTTTACTCAGCCACGAGGCATCTGCAACGGCTCTAAGGCCATCATACCCGGTTTCGGTTGCTTCCATGATCATCCTGTACCATTGCCTGTTTACCTGTAAATCGTTAAAGTTTTCATCTTCCATGTACCATTCGGTATTTCTGACAAGCCTTAATTGGCCTCGCTTAAGGTAATATTCTATATTTCCCATGCTGCAGCCAAGAAATTCAATTATTTCCCTGTCATTGGTCTGTTCACCGTATATCCAGACACATAATTCATTATTCTTTAAACCGCTTTGTACAAAGGGTATCATTATTTTAAAATAGTCGTCTTTTGATTCATACAACTGTGCAATATGTGTCCCCCACGGAACTTCACCCAAGATATCAATGCCTGAATCCCTGATACAATAATCCATGTTTTTAGCCCTCACAGATGGATAATTGTTGCAACAAAAAATTATTATAATGCTTGTTCTGCAATTTATCAACGGATTTGGAAAAAGATCAAAAAAACAGCGTCAAGGCTATCCTTGCGCTGTTTTATGCACATATATTTAATTGCTTAACATCAATCTCCCTGTTCCTGTTCCTTTATCCGGTATCCTAATACAGCCAGACCGTCGCTCAGGTGTACGTTTTCAATTACAACATTATGGGAAAGCTTTAAATCCTGCGGAGAGAAATTCCAAATGCCTTTAACTCCAAGATCAGCAACCTTCTCTGCAACTTCGGCGGTGGTATGGCTTGGAACCGTAAGAATGGCAATATCTACCACATTGCTCTTCATAAATTCTTCCAGCCTGTCCATGTGCATTATTTCAATCCCGTTTATATACTGTCCCACCCGGTGGGGATCTATGTCAAAGATTCCTATCAGATCAAAACCACGCTTTTTGAAATTCTCATAATTGGCAAGAGCATTACCCATGTTACCGGCACCGATTATTATAGTTGTAAAACGCCTCTCCACACCAAGTATTTTTCCAATCTCCCTGTAAAGAGATTCTACATTATAACCGTAACCCTGCTGTCCGAAACCTCCAAAACAATTTAAATCCTGCCGGATTTGCGAAGCGGTGATTCCCATTCTTTCGCTCAGCTCTTTCGATGAAATTCTTTTTATATCCACTCTCAACAAATCTGCCAAATATCTATAATATCTGGGGAGCCTCCTTATTACGGCCATGGAGATTTTTTTACCCATACTTTAATCCTCCTGTATATGAATTCAAAACATTATACAACGCTGCCGCTAAATACTTTCCATGAAGATATGCCGGCCATCAGAATGTAAACATAATATATATTTTTGTAAATGTTTGGATACATTATAGCATCTTTGTGATTTTTTTGTCAAGCTTTGATACCATGGGAGTTTGAACCTCCGGAACCATATGATCACAAAACATCAAGCTTTATTTTCCCCAATATTCACATCAATTCCTATACTCTTTAAATACAGTTTTAAATCCATTATTTTCACTTCGCCGAAATGGAACAAAGATGCGGCTAATACTGCATCAGCCTTCCCAACGGTTAATGCATCACGGAAATGTTCAAGCTTCCCGGCTCCTCCCGAAGCTATTACCGGTATGTTTACGGCTTCGGCCACCTTACGTGTCAAATCAATATCATATCCTTTTTTCGTTCCATCCATGTCCATGCTTGTCAGAAGTATTTCACCGGCGCCCAGCTGTTCAAGCTTCACCGCCCATTTAATTGCATCAAGCCCTGTATTGACCTTCCCTCCGTTTATATATACATCCCATCCTGAGCCGTCCTCCCGTTTTTTCGCGTCTATCGCCGCTATCACGCATTTTTTCCCGAAATTCACCGATACCTCGGTAATGAGCCCGGGATTTTTTATTGCGGCGGAATTAATGGCAATTTTATCGGCACCTGAAAGAAGAACCCGCCTGAAATCATCAACAGTACGAATACCTCCGCCAACAATCAACGGGATTTGCACCTTTTCTGCAATACGGGATATCATATCTGTTACAGTGCTTCTGTTATCAGTGGTTGCCGTAATATCAAGAAAAACAAGTTCATCTGCTCCCGCCCTGGAATATGCAGCAGCACATTCCACAGGATCCCCTGCATCAACAAGGTTAACGAAATTAACGCCCTTTACAACACGCCCGTTATGAACATCCAAACATGGAATAACCCTTTTAACTGTCATATTATCAACCCCATTCACAGAAGCAGGAGGATGGTTCTCCTGCCTAACTTTATTTTATCTTTAAGCAAATATTTGCAGGTTTAATGCAATCAATAAACATTACCGTTCTCCCTGAAACTTCTCCATACATTCTCGAAAAAGCTGTCTTCGTCGGGAATTGGTCTTACATCGCGCCATTTGAAAATGCAGTTCCCTGCCTTGTCAAGTTCGGCCACCTGTACGGTATCACCGCTGCTGTTGTCATCCAGGCTGAACCGGAACATTTCAGGGAGATTATCGACCAGCTTACCGTCCGGTGCATGGTACAGGGCAGAACCCCTGCTTTTGCCGCCCCGGCTTATATAATCCCTTATTGCACAAAGGTATACATACTGGCTTACAAGCGTATCGTAGAGTATAAATACATCTTTCAGTTCCCAACTGTACTCAGCTTTGACTGTTTCAGTAAAATTACCGAGCAATCCTTTCACATAGTGAATGTATTCTTCAATCTTGTTAATATCCCGTATCGCTGCTGCCACTTCACTCATTTTTTTGCGAATTCCATAAAGCAGCTCATTTACATTAGATCCGCCCTTACGAACGTCTTCAGTGATTTCAATGATTTCTTTAATCTGTTCCTTGCTTATTTCGTCAAAAACTTCATTGGCAAGGGGTTTTCCGTCACACCTTGATGCTATGAACCTGGCTGCCCTTGCCGCTCCGACCTGCCCTGCGTTCAACGCACTTCCTCCGGGCCTGTACACGCCATGCGTTGCAGCGACTTCTCCAACAGCAAAAAATCCTTCGATATTGGTCTGCCACCACAAATCAACGTCCAGCCCTCCATTGTTATGCTGAGCGCAAAGTGCAATTTCAAGCGGCTCTTTGGTTAAATCAATGCCATGGTTTTTATAAAAATCAACTGCCGGGGCATTCATATGCAAAAGCCTCTCTATGGGAGTTCCAAACAGCGCCCCTGCTTTCTTAAGATAGTTGTATGCTTCTTCACTCAAAACCGAGAAATCAATATTCTCAACCGGATTTTTTGTAAAATCAAGAAATACGCGCCTGTTTTTCATATACAGCTCAATATAGACAAGGATATCAATTATGGACGAACCGTTCTCCACCTTCCTGACATCAAAAGGCCATTGGTATCCTTTCATGAACGTTTTGGTAAGGAGTTCACCTTCACTTGCAAAAAAATCCTTCAAAAATTCTTTTCTTCCCGAACCGTCCTGTTCGGTGGATATGAAACAGGGCAGACACTGCATATATGTGCCCGATACATTCCATCTTGGGTTTATTGAGGACAGGCCGTACTGCCATTCGGTAAGGTTTTTGCCCCTTACTCCCGCCAAAAAGGCAACTCCCGTCGACCCATGCTGGCTGAACGGGTACACCGAATCTGCATACATACCTGCGGGTCCACCCGTAGCATAAATTATGTTTTTGCAACAAAAGGCGGTAAATGTTGATTTTTTGTCGTCGTCTGTTTCCAGGTTAAGGCACAGCAATCCAGCAACCCGGTCGTTTTCCTTAAGAATCTTTACCGCAAGGCAGTGATCAAATATCGGTATGTTTTTGGAGCGGACTTCCCTTTCGAGGGCCTCGGTCATCAGCCTGGATGTAAGCGGACCTGCAGATGTCGCCCTTTTGCGCGGATCATGATCTGTCTTGTAACCGATAAATTCTCCATACCTGTTAACCGGGAACGGAACACCGATGTCCACGAGTTTCATGAAACACTGGACAGACAATGCGGCTTCGATCAATGCATGATCCCCGTCAACACACTGTCCCTGGAATAACGTTTTAGCCATTTCCCTTACAGAGTCGGCTTCCGAGCCTTCAACCGAAAGCTTGTAATATGTTTGTTTATCCGAACCTGTGTTTCTGGATGTTCCGGCGATGACATCCTCGGTTACTATTGCAATATCCTTCCGGCCAAGGTTGTAAAGCTTGTCTGCGGCACTTAAACCTGCTGCACCGCTTCCTACAATAACGGTATTATATGAATACACCGGAATTTCATAATCACCAATTGATATTTTAAAGTAACTCACAATACTATCCTCCACATATGAAAGTTCTTTTACAGCCGCTGGATATGGAACCCTCCGTCAACATAAATGCACTGGCCGGTGGTGTACCTGAATTTACCCGAGCATAAGGCTGATACTGCAAGACCTATATCCTCGGGAGTCCCCCATCTCTTTATCGGGCATATTCCCTGTTCAAAAAGCTTATCATACTTTTCCTTGACTGCAGCAGTCATGTCTGTCTCAATTATTCCCGGCCGGATCTCATAGACATAAATATTTTCAGATGCCAACCTGTCGGCATAGAGTTTTGTAAGCATTGAAATGCCGGCCTTTGAAACGCAGTATTCTCCCCTGTTGACAGAAGAAACCGTTGCCGAAATTGAAGACACATTTATTATAATCCCCCGTATTCCGTCTACGGGTTCCTGCTTTATCATCATATTTGCCGCATATTGGGTCATGAACATCGTACCCCTGGTATTTGTATTCATAACATAATCGTAGCTTTCTTCGGTCATCTCCAGTATGTCCGTACGCTGTTTCGGGGCGACACCGGCATTGTTGACAAGCACATCTATTCTCCCGTATTTTTCAATGGTTTTGTCAACACATCTCATCCTGTCTTCATGCTGTGAGATATTGCCCTGGATATATAAGTACTCAATATCGCTTTTCGCCAGTTCGTCAAGTGTTGCCCTGTGGGTTTCCTCCGGGCTTGCCGCCATGATAACCACCGCGAACCCGTCCTTTCCAAGCTGTTTAACAATTCCCAGCCCTATTCCGCGGCTGCCGCCGGTAACAATTGCGGTTTTTTTCATCAGGTATTCCTTCCTTTCTCAGCTCAGCACGTAAAACCGTAAAATATTACTTGCATGGTAAATGCTTGTATATAATATAACATAAGTATCAGTGCATTCAAAGAAAAAAGTAGCCGCCTTGCTTACTGTTATTGTCATGTAATATAATGTTACTGTTCAGAGGTTAACAGCGGGTGATTCGGGTGTTTTGACACAGGGCAGCACACTTCAAAGCCAGGCTGCATTCCGGTAAATTGAGAACGTGGAGCTGAGCGATCATGGATATGGAGACCACAGCGTAAAATTTATTTTATAAACTAATACCTCGAACAGTAAAACTACAATTATTGTGAAAGTATTCTATACAGAAATTACTAATGGAGCTGTTTATTATGAAAGCATGTTTTTATGGAAATACAGGCCATGCTTTGACGGCCTTCATGGCAAAAGAGAAACTTCCGGAGCTTGATTACAGTGCGTGCTGCCCGAGTTTTCCCGGTGAAAGCATGGAAAAATTTCATATGGCGGCAAATAAACTCGGTATTACCCTTCAGCAATACTCCGATATTGATGAAATGCTGGATTCGGAAAAACCTGATATTCTTGTTGTTGATAACATTTTTGCCGAACGTTTTCCCGTTGAAAAAAAAGCGCTTTCTGCCGGAATACATGTTTATGCCGACAAGCCCGTTGCAACAAACCTTTCCGATCTGTATGAGCTTTATAAAACAGCCGAAGAACACCGGAGCATTCTGTGGGCCATGCACACTACGCGTTATGATCCCCATTTTTATACTGCAATGAAGCTTATTCAAAACGGGGCAATTGGAAAGGTCAGGTTGGTTAACTGTCAAAAATCATACCGTCTCGGAACAAGACCGTACTTCTACAAGGAAAGAAAGACTTACGGGGGAACAATACTCTGGGTTTCAATCCATGCGATTGATATGATTCGCATGGCAACAGGCAGGAAAAGCCTCTCGGTATACTCAGCCCAGTCATCGGCCGACAATTTCGGCAACGGTGAAATGGAGATTACCACAACCTCGATATTTGAGCTCGAGGATGACATCCTTGCAACAATTTCAACCGATTATTACCGCCCTTCAAATGCACACTCGCATGATGACGACAGGATGAGGGTGGTGGGCACAGAAGGGATTATCGAAGTGGCACGCAGGGACGGGGAACATGAAGTCAGAATTATTAACAGGTCAAGCAATGGTTTTACCCCGGTGGAGCTGTTAAAACCCCCGATGATATTTGAGGATTTTGTTCACACCATTGAAGGCCATGGTTCAGGCATATTCAGCATGCGCGAAACTTTTCTGAACGCATGCACGGCAATTCATTCCCAGGAGTCTGCCGACAAAAAAGCCGTAGTGCGCATTAAGTATCCTTCGGAATTCGATATATAATCTTTATTGTTTTAACTGGAGTACGTACAGTGGTCCCGGCGGTCTTTTTGATTGTTAATACCGGGAACGATATTCCAAACCGGATTCTTATATTTGATATTATAATGGAACCGGAGGAGCCATCCTCCGGTTCGGGTCTTTTGAAAAACCTGTGATTTTATGGATACTCACATGTTATACAGATCAACAATTGCTTCTATCAAGCCTGTGTCATCTTTTTCGGCGCCGAACAGTGCATCCCTCATTACTTCTATATCTTCAGGAGTCACCTTTTCTCCGGGCTCATTCCTTTCGTGATCGCACTTATTTCTCAGCAATCTTATATTCTCAAGCTTTTCCCTGAAATTAAAGGTATAGATCCTGTTAAACCGGGTACTGTAAACACGGTCTCTTTCAAAAACCTTCCTGCACTGGTTCATTACATACTTTAGGTTGCCGATGTAAATGCTGTCCCAATCAACGAGGTGTCTTGATTCCCCGTCCTTTATAAGCATTATATTGGAGTTCCGAATCATTCCAATGCTTTTGATCTTTGAAAATGCCATTTTATTAATCAGGCTTTCCAGTAACTTGCCATACAGAACTCCCACCGGGGACTGGTCGTTGTCGGTTTCCCGGTAGACGTTGAACAACAGCTCGGCTTCCACCGCCAATCTTTGATGCTCTGTCCCGATTTCCTCCCACACATTCAAGCTTATTCGATCTTCAAGGGTACTTATCAATCCTGTTTCTGCAATATTTGCCGCCATATATTTCCGGAAAATCTCTTTTACATACTCATTGTATTCTTTTTTGCTTTCACGGCTTAAAACACCGCTGTTATACTTTTTAATTCTCGCATCTTCGGCAATATAGTTTGAAAAAAGCTGCTTGTTTTGCTCATACATCAATCCAAGGGATTTTTTATAAGCATCAATTGCATCATCTTTGAGTTTATTGGATTCGGCAAGGAGGTCGTTCAGCTTTCGCAGCTGGTCTTCCTTGTTTTCATCATCCAGAACCGCTATGTTCTTTACATAATAACAAAACGCCATTGACCTGAATTGGCCATCGCTGTCAAGTATATTTCTTTCAATACCTCTTTCCAGTTCCCTGGACCATTCCTTGCCGGTCTTAACATTTTCACCGTTTGCAACAGCTTTATACAGTTCCTTTTCCCGGCTTGATGAATTATTCCAATGTGATTCAAGTATATGGACTCCGTCTGACACAACCATTTTTAAAAATACTTCTTCGCTTATGTCATCTCCGCCTTTTTCCTCAAGCCGTGCCATGACCCAGCAGGCAGACCTTAGAAGCCCGGGGCACCCACCCGATACCTTTCTGATAATCCCGTATTTTTCGTTTGCCGGGTCCATATTGCATTTAACAAGGTAATCGTCGATATCCTTGTCTGAAAACAATTCCAGGGTTTCATTTTCAAAAATGCCGGGAAATCCTGAATCATAGCATTCTTTTGATATTGATTCAATGGGTTTTCTGCTTGTTATTATGTACCTTATGTTGCATGTTTTTATATCATGAGCTTTTGTCCTGAGATATTTAAAGCTTTCTTTTGCAATATCGCGTTTCTGTTCTGTTTTATCCATGTCTCCAATTGCCTTCGTCATCTTGTCCAGGTCATCGAAAATTATTGTGGTTGTAATATCCTTTTTATAAAGATAATATAATAGCTGGTTTAGCAGGTGTTTCAGCTCATATATGGATTTGACGTTCAATACACCCTTTTCCCCGCTGAAAATTTCTTCGCTTTTTGCTTTTATATCATCGCTCATGAAACTGCTGAACTGAATATTATCATGTATAGCTTCATGAAGATTGAAAAAGAAGTCTTCAAAGCTTGCAGGCTCGGTATTATTAACCAATACCAAAAGATGTTTCTCATAATCCCCGATAAGATTTTTCTGCGTCTCCTCGAAACACAGGTAATTAATAAGTGAAGACTTACCCATGCCGTCATCCGAGATTATTGCAATATAGTTCCTTTCACCACTGAACACTTTGTCTTTAATTCTCCATATGAGATCCTCTCTGCCGATAAAGTCTTCCGGACGGGCAACTGGAGAACGTTTGTCACACAGGCTGTTTTTACTCAAGCGTGTTTTCCCCCTTTGTTTATTTCAGCTTCGATATCATTACCGTAATTTTCTATTACGTATTGTACAGGCCATTCCTTTTTAATCCACCGTCTCCATAACTCCACAGAAACCCGGTATTCATTCGGAGAATTTTCGGTAAGGATATGCATGCTCAACAGGTGATTGACCCCGCCCGATACGCGTGTTTTGTACAACAGGCCGCTGAGGCCGTACCTGGTTTCAATTTCTTCTGTTATTTCACACAGCTTTTTAAAAGAAATACAATCATTACAGTAACCGGTTTCTTCTGCAATTGCTGCAAGTATAATTTTTTCGGTGACATCAGGAACCGATTCCCACATATGCCCGAAATAACTGTAATTATTTGCCCCCAGGGCACTCTTTGCAGAAAGTTCTATATCTGAAGGATATACATCATATCTTTTTTCCCTGTTCAGTATATTAATAACACCTTTGCCCAAAAGTGAAGCATAATAGGCGTGTCCATTTGTCAGATTGAAAATTCTCTCCAATGAACCAGGCAAATAGTTAATAATTCCTTCATAGGGTTTCTGGACCATTTCATATATTTCGTCTTTTTCATGAAAGCTTACTTCAACAAGCTGGGATGTATCTGAAATTGACAGCGCTTCATCTATGAGCAGGTTAATCAGGTAACCGCCCCCGGCAATAATCATTCTTATTTTTTTGGAATGCTGCATCAGGCTCCTTATGGTTTTAAATACATCGGGCGAGTATTTTCCTTCCTTTACTCCGTTTATGATTGATTCAAATTCATCAATCAATAAAAGAAGTTTCTTATCCTGAAGCTTTCTTTCCACCTCCCTGAAAAAGCTTGCCAGCCTCAGCAACGGATTCCTGTCAAATTCCTCAATGGAGGGCAATTCAATATCAATCCCCCGATCAAAGAGTTCATATATAACGGGTTCAACAAATTTCGAATAAACAAGCTCTGTTGTATTGTTCCCGGAGTTCTGGCAGTCACAGTATACAGGTAAAAACCTGTCATTCAAAGTATTACTGATATAATACAGAAGCGAGCTTTTTCCAATCCGCCTGAGCCCGTACACTATAAAGGTTGTGTTTCCGGCACCTTCCGACAGACCGCTTTCAATTGTGCGCAAAATATCCTTTCTTCCGAAAAAAGCGTTTTTGTTGCTTATTACCGCTAACGGGTACTTGTCATGGATGAAATTGAAAGCCTTGTCCGAAGGCGTTACGACCTCAAAGATTTCAGTAAAGGATACGGTCTTTTTGTCTTCATCTCCCGCACGTATGTTGATAATAACCGAATAGGCCCCTTCTTCGGTCAATCCGGCATCAATTCTTACAGGAACTTTTTCATTTTCATAAACGACATCGAAAAATAACTCTTTTGAGAAAACAATCTTTTCATTCTTCTGGATTATGAAACCAACATTCACGTTAAATGCCTTTGTTCCGGCCAGGTTTTCAACCTGAAACTGAAGGGCGTCATTTTTTCGCAGCTTCCTGTCAACATTTAAAAGCACTGCCTTAAAATCAAGCATTTTATCAAGCTGTTTTTTCTCCTTCAGGAAAATCTCGTCCACACTGCTTATAAACTGATGCAGCAAGCCTTTATACGGATTGTTGACTTTTCTTGAAATTGTCTCATTTAAATCCAGTGTGTTAAGAGACAATTGTGAAAGCATTTTTTTCTTCTCGGCTATTTCGGCAGTTACACAATAGCGTTCTGCTTTGATTATAAAATCCTGTATAAAATTAAAAATCTCATCATAGACCTGGATATACAACGGGCCCTGGCCTATTTTGTTCGGCAAATGCTTATAATTAAACAATCTGAAAAGTTCTATCGCCTTGTCCAGGTATTTCAGCCTGTTAAACAAATCCTCAGGCCGGTCAATCCTTATATAAGCTTCAAACAGGCTTTTGAAGGCAAATTCGGTGTCACTCGGAGGTACAACGAAATCCGCCTTTATTTCACCATGAATAAGTACAAGGAATTCATAACTGAATACAAGCATCCGCTCATAGTCTTTTTTCTCATCAAAGTCAGATATCGCCGCGCACACATATTGATTAAGAAACTTAAAGAAGTATTTTCTCCGGTTCAGCAAATATGCTTGTTTCGCGAGCTCAAGGTAAAACATGGCCTTATCTGCCGAATCATCATTTCTTATCCTGTTTTTTGCGGAATTTATCAGGGTTTCAAAATAGTTTTCCCTGTTTTGCCGGCACCTGTCGGGAAATTCGGTGAGCTCACGGCAGATATTGGGCACCAGTTGCAGGAAATCATCAATACGATGCCATTTTTCTGATTCAGAAAGCAATATACTTACCGGGACCAAAGAATCATTGCCTTCGGCCTTGCAGGGCTGCGGGCCCTCCTTTATGCTTGTATCATCATCAAAACCGCCTGTATAAACTTCATTATCATCAATCTGCATTTTCCCGTCCCCGTTTATTTTATCAAGATGCTGCAAGTTAATCATGCTGTCATTATACAGAGATATGTTGTCCTTAATGTTTTCCAGGTGTCTTAATGCCTCTATCTCATTTCCTTTAATCTTCTCCTTGAAAGCATTTATGATATGTACCGCAGGATGATTCATCTGCTGGTATAAAGAAGATATCTTTTCCGCTATATCACTTAATTCCTCCGATGTAATTATTTTCCTGAATGCGCTCACTTTATAACCTGAATCGATACCGTCAGATAAATCAACTGGTTCATTATTATGAGCTTTAATAATAATATCACAGGCATACATCATTATCCTGGATGTATCCTTTCCCTTAATCTCTCCCTTGTATTCCGCCACATACCTGTAATATTCCTTTGCCTCGCTATATCTTTTTGAATCCATTAATGCCTGGGCATACAGGAAATAATAAGCAGGATTATCCTTGAAATAATCCATGCAGAGCGAATAAATCTCAAGCCTTAATTCTTTCTTCCTTTCACTGCTCAACCCGGACAGTTTAACGCCCGTATCAAGCGAACTGTGCCCATAAACTGCAAGCATCAGCTCAAGCAATTCTTTTTTCCCATCCGTTGATTCAAGAAGGGATATGCACCGTTCCCTTGTCTCGGATACGGAATCTTTCATAATAATACTTTCTATCATCCTGAGAAGCCCGACAGAGGAATCATCTGTAAAGAACCTGTAAAGCACCGGGTTCAGCTTGCCGGTAAGTTTTATAATTCCGCCGGCAGGCTCTTTTTTATGCACTTTTTCCAGGAATAATTTAAGAAGGCACTTGTTCACTTCAAAATCTCCAGAGCTTCTGATGACTTCAATAGTTTCATCGTATTCTGACAATACCGTGTTTTCAGCTTTACATAAGAAGACCAGCATACCGTACAAGCCTTCTCTGCTCATTGAAGTGCAAAAATTTACAAAGGCTTTCTTTATTGCATCCCCTTCTTCGGCTTTATTTATTTTTTCATTAAGATCCAGGATTAACCTTATTCTGTTCCTGTAAATATTCCATTTGCGAAGCAAATCTTTCAGCTGCCGTTCTGTTTCCCCGTTATCACCGGGCATTCCTCCCCCGCTGCCATTCTTTATCTCTATTTTCTCCTGCAGCTTTCTTCCCTCATTGTCAATCTTTTTTACGTACTGGTCTACTTTCCCGGTTTTATTATATATCAGGCATGAAAGTATGATCTTAAAGCAACTTTTTAAATAATCCTCATCTTTGCAGCTGCAATAGTATAAAATATGGTCCTGTACGCCGATGGCCTCTTCAGGCCTGCCAAGATTAAACAATGCCTTGGCATATATTTCGCAGACTTTAATATCATTGGAGTACAGTTTGTACAGCAGTTCAAAAGCCCGGATCATGTCACCCAGCAAGTTGTTTTCCAGGATATCGGAAAAAAATGTATTCAGTTTTTCCCCTGAAGGCGACTTGGGATATGAAGTGGCAAAGCTGGAAATCTGCCTGGAGAGTTCCTTGTTTTCCAAGTCCTTTGCAAAAATCAGCAATTCATGAATTATTGATATGTAATTTTCACTTTCTCTTATGCCGTTAAGGTTTTCCTGTTCCCAGAACCGTTCCCATTCTTCCATGTAATCATGGTTATAAGCCCATTTCAGCAATACCTTCGGGTCCTGATGCACCTTATACCCTTCTTTAAAGATTTCGAAGGCTCCATGCATATCTCCTTCCATTTCTTTAAATATCCCTTTGACAAAGTATTTGTCCTTTATGGTCAAATGGTACATATTGGCTTTCAGAAAAGCCTGTATATCATGCTTTAACTTTTCTTTGTCAAAGCAATTGGTTACCGGTGAATCAACAAGTTTGTTTGCATTATTGCAAAAAAATGCTGCATATCCCCTAATCTGCTTTTGGGTACTGTTACCCAGGGTAATCCCCATATACGCTGCATGGTGCGCTTCAACCCAGAATCCTTGCTCAACACAATACAACTGGAGTGAGAAATAGTCGTTTTTGTTATTGGAAATCTCGCATTTGATTAAGAAACAAACATAGGCATATTTTTTCCCTTCGGTATAACTGCTTATTTTAAACAACTCATAGAGTTTTCTCCATAAAACTATGTTGTTTCTGTTCTGACTTAAAAGAATAAGGCAAACAAGGATTTTTTCATCCGGAGCCAGGCGGTTATCATTGTAATTCAACAGTTCTTTGCTTATTTCTTTCGGGTTTCTGCCCGCGAAATACTTATCCCGCAATACTTTTAAACATGGTTCGTTTAAAACTTCAAATATCCTGTTTCTGTCGCCCAGCAGGAGCCTCTCCCTGAATAAATCCATTACTTCACGTGCCCTGGTTATCTCCTCAACAGTAAACATACCTGAAAACCCTTTCTGTTTATTCTGTTTTCAATCGAGTTTAAAAGCTTCTTTTATATCATTAATCTGTTCATTATTAATGACAACAACTTCACCGAGACTTTTTGCGGAAATTAAAGCTTTGGCGCTGTATTCTGCCACCTCCAGCCTGTCAAAAGCATTCAGCAAAGAGCTGCCCGTTACAATAACACAGTCGTTTTCAACAAGGACAATAGGTGTCTGCGGTGCAAACAGATCAGCAACCATGGCCGGCTGCATGAAACTTGAACCAAACGGTATTTTCGGAATATCCCTGAGCAGTATGTAGCTTTCGGGTATGGTTCTTGAATCAAAAGGTTCATTCGTTACCGCGAATGTCATGATATTGAACGGATGGGCAATTATCACCGAGTTTACATGCGGATGCTTGTCATAAATATACTGATGCAGCAGAACAGATCGGCTTGGAACCTTTCCGGCCTCTTTACGGCCGTTCTCAATGCGGACAATCTGATCAACATCAAGGTATTTCCTGTCAACGTTGTACGGCGTGATAATGAATGAGTTATCATCCAGGCGCATTGAGAATGTTCCCTGGGTACTGGTAAACAACCTCTGGTTATAGGCCCTGTGAATAAGCTCGCACATTTCCTTGCGGGCTTGCCTTTCATAGCTGCTGTAACCCGTTGGTACAAACTCGTCCATATCAATATGTCTTTTCTGTTTTGAAATCTCTACATACTTGGGCGTAAGAGACACAGGAGTCCCTATTCTTCTTGCATTAATTTCCAGGCGTGCGCTGAAGTCCAGGGTTTCAAAAGCCATGAAAGCTTCGAAAAGGTCCTTTCCAACCACCACGATGCCGTGATTTTCAAGTATTACGGTATTTATTCCCTGCCTGAGCACATGCGCTATTTTCTCACCAAGGTCGTCGCTTCCCGGAAGGCCGTATTCTGCTATTCCAACTTCACCGCAAACCAGGTTTACATCGGGTATAAGCCTTGTATCAGGTTTTTTTCTTACAATACTGAACGATACCAGCGCAGGAGGGTGGGCATGCAGCACCGCCCTGACATCAGGCCTTTGCTTATACGTTGAAAGATGAAACGGAAGCTCGCTTGACGGCCTGTGTTTGCCAATTACCGTTCCGTCGGGTTTAACCTGGACAATATCCTTGTTTGTAAGAGAGCCTTTGTCTATCCCTGCCGGTGTTATCCACACATCCCCGTTTTCATCCTTGATTGACAGATTTCCACCCGATGTTGTGGTCATACCATAGCCATAAATCCTCTCCATTATCATAACAAGCTGATCGGCAGGATGCAACAATTCAAACTTCATAAACAACACTCCTTGTTCCAATGCAAATTCCGTTAAATTCCGGGTTATCACGCAAAGCACTGTAACCGTTCATTTTCTATTGTTCACATCATCCATTCAGCCTGCAGGTAAACGATCGGCGGCGGATGAACGTCAATAACCTGGTATAATCCGGAATTCTCATATAAAACATAAATTCAAATAATAAATATAATTTCTGTTTAAGTCAGCAGTTTGATTAAAATATATAATAACACAGAATTCTGATTTGAGATCAAAAATCAGATAAAATTGTTGCATGACGTCGATAACAAAAACTTAATACTGATGTAAATGTTTCGGCGCGCATTTATGTGGTAATATTATTTCTGACTCCGGGAGTGATTATATGGATTATATTTTAACCTTTCTTGAGGGAATAATAACGTTTATCTCTCCATGCCTGCTGCCAATGCTGCCTGTTTACGTTTCATATTTTGCAGGCCATGATTCAAAAGGCGACAGGCAAAAAGCCTTCACAAACGCATTGGGTTTTGTGATTGGCTTTACTGTACTTTTTATTTTAATGGGTGCCCTGGCAGGCACGGTTGGCCACTTTTTGAGGAAACATCAAATCGTTGTCAACCTGGTTACGGGTATCATCGTAATCCTTTTCGGACTGAATTTTACAGGCGCTGTCAACATTCCTGTTATTAACCGGACAAGAAGGATTGCCTTTAATAATAACGATCCGGGATTTTTTCATTCGGTCCTTTTCGGTATGGTGTTTTCAATCGGATGGACACCCTGCGTCGGTGTGTTTCTCGGTTCGGCATTAATGCTGGCAGCCCTCGGCGGTGACAGCATAAAGGGAATTCTTATGCTTTTGTGTTTTTCCATGGGGCTTGGTATTCCTTTCATTCTGAGCGCGGTATTAATTGATCGGCTGAAAAGCTCCTTTGATTTCATACGGAAAAATTACCGCATAATAAACACTGTATCGGGCTTATTGCTTGTATTGATTGGTATTTTAATGGCTACCGGGCTTTTGGGGAAGTATCTTTCACTTTTGTCAATATAGGATAGGATAAACGGAGGTTTTTATGAATTCTAAAGCTAAAACAATAATTGGAATACTGTTGTTTTTCATTTTTATTGCAGGTTCATATTTTGCTTATAACTCGTTAAGCAGGATAAACCAGCCCCATATTGCTCTTCCTGACAACAGCAATGACAAAGGTTTACAGGGAAACGGCAATGCAGGTGCAAAAGACGCTGGAAATGCTGATACCGGGGAAAATAACGGGACCTTGGATGAAGGAAATCCGGAACAAACCAATGTTCCCGGAGAAAACAGCGTATCGCCGGCTCCCGGAGAAACGGGGGAAACTGAAGATCAGAAGCTTAAGGCTTTTGACTTCACAGTTTACAATGCCGATGGCGAACAGGTGAAGCTTTCTGATTTTTTTGGAAAGCCAATTATAATAAACTTCTGGGCCACATGGTGCCCGTACTGCGTAGATGAGATGCCTCTTTTTGAAGAATACTACAATATGTACAAGGATGATATTCATTTCCTGATGGTTGACAGTGTGGATGGTGAAAGGGAAACCAGGGAAAAGGGAGAAAAATTCATTAAAGATAACGGGTACACTTTTCCCGTTTATTATGACATGGATTTTGACGCAAGCACCACCTACCAGACTTATTCCCTGCCGACATCGGTCTTTATCGACAAGGACGGCTATCTCAAAGCATACCATCCGGGAATGCTCACAGAGAAACTGCTGCAAAAGGGTATTGATTTAATCCTCGAATAGCCTGCCATGAGGTCAATCCTGCATTTCGGTAAGGTATTTCCAATATTTTTTGGGCATGAACTGCATCTGGGTGCGTGGATTTTTGCGTTCCTCGATGGCAATTGTTTTGAAAAACGTCTTCCAGAGTGATGAATATTGATCTTCAGTGCTGTTGTTACCATCGGGAATTAAAGGTGTTTTATCTGTAAGAACAATATCATTGCCGTCAAAAACAGCACTGATATTTCTTTTCTTGTCATGGATTATAAACGGCGCCGCAAGCCTTCCGGCAAAATGGGGCGCAATTAAACCGGTAATATTGTAATCGGGCTCATAGTCTGCGTAAAAAATGCCTTCGGATATTTCTTTAAACCTTAACAATCCGAGAAAGCGGTGGTATTCCCGTCCCACTCTCAAATCCAGGTCCATTATTTTGCTTATCATGGGGTCCTGTATATAATCGGTAACCCTTCTTCCCATTTTATATCCGACCCTCAGAAAATTATAAATCAAATCAGCAGCATTTTCATCCTCGCTCAGGTACGCACGGTAAACAACCTCCTGCGCCATGCTGGATATTTTTTTCGGTATGGATGAGTACACCCTCCAGAATTTCTCCATATCGGTCTCTATTGTTTTAACTTCGTCAAGAAAGGACGGGATGTAAGTTGCATTGTTTCTTATCGATACATCCCGTTCCTTTGATGCATATGCCTCAAATACGCATGTCAACAGGCCCTCAAAGCTGCCATCATACAGGTAAACCATAAAATCACTCTTCCCGGTTCTCATCAGTATCCGAACCATTCTCCTGTTTTGCCCGGGCAAGGATATCTTTGATTTCTGAAGGCTGAAATAAATATTTTGACCTGCAGAAATGGCATATAAGCTCCTGGTCCTTCTCTTCGGCAGCCAATTCTTCCAAATCGTTGATACCAAGGCTTAACAGGTTCCTTTCCATCCTCTCCCTGGAACAGTTGCATTGGTATTTAACGGGTCTTGTATCCAGGACTTCCAATTCTCTGCCCGGAAGTATTTCTTCAATAATTTTTTCCAGCGAATTCTCCTGCTCAAGGAGCTTCGTAACCGGCGGCATCTTCTCAACACATTTTTCAAGCCAAGAAATATCGTCTTCACCGCATCCGGGCATCAACTGTATAAACAGTCCTCCGGCATTGATAATGTTTCCGTCCCTTCCGACCAGGACTCCGAGGCTTGTAACAGTCGGAGTCTGTTCCGAGGCAGCATAATAATAGGTGATATCCTCGGCAATTTCTCCCGATACCAGTTTGACACGGCCAATGTACGGTTCCTTCAGCCCCAGATCGGTGATTATGTTCAGATAGCCATTACCCACAGCGCCCGCAATGTCAAACTTGCCCTTGTCGTTTAACGGAATATCCACGTACGGGTTATGAACATAACCCCTGACATTTGATTTGGCATCGGTTACAACAGTGATGCCACCTAACGGGCCATCCCCCTTAATCTGGATTGTAATGGTGCTTTTGTCGCTCTTCAGTGTACCGCTCATCATTGCCGCTGCGGTCAGTGTTCTCCCCAAGGCCACCGCAGGCGTAGGATGCATACCGTGAATATCCTTAGCGTGTGCCACCGTTTCGGTGGTAATTGCGGCGTATATGCGTATCTGGCTGTTTTTTGTCATGGCTCTAAGCATATAATCTTTCATATTTGACCATTCTCTCCTTTAATAATTACAGGCAGCTTTTTTCAGTGAAACTTCATGCAAGCAATATTTTAAATCTTATGATGATTCCAATGCAAGCAAAGTATTCTGTAAAGGATTACCCCTTATCCCCATAAAACCGACGCTTTTGCCGCCCGAGCCTGTCACACGGTGGCATGGTATAACAAGCGGCAGGCGGTTTTTTCTTAAAGCCTGTCCCACCGCCCTTGCAGCATTCCTGTTGCCGGCCATTCCGGCAAGTTCCCTGTAGGTTACTGTTGACCCGTATGGTACATTCATCAGGGCTTTATAAACCTTTTTCTCAAAACAAGTCCCCTCTATTTCGAACGGTATATCGAATTCCTTTATCCTGCCTTTAAAATATTCTTCTATCTGATTTTTTGCGCTTTCCGAAACCTTATTGCCTGAGAATATTGCAAAATTGTCATATTGCGGTTCACTTCCCGGAAGGAATATGTCTTTTACAAAAACATCGTCTGACAGGATAATGATATCACCCAATTTGGTCGTTGCAACAGATTTATACCTTACACGGTTTTCAATGGTATGCCTTATGCAAAGCCACATATGCATCTTTTGATCGGCCGGTATCGAAGCATTGGCCGGGCTGGTTGACGGAAGCTTCATGTAATAAATTTCACGCTCAACCTTCGGAAGGACATGCCTGACAAAGTGCGCCCCCGACGTACCCCCGTTGCAGAAAACATATTTAATGTTCGGGTGCGTATTTAAAAGTCCCGCCACATCATTGGGCTCCTCGTCACTGATGTTTGAATCAAGGCTTCCCTTTCTTCTGCATGACTTGTAAACATCCCACAGAGCAATTTTTTTCTCCCTTAAAAATGCAATTTTTTTATTATAGTCGGTATCGGGCTTTTCACCGAATATACCGTAAATAAAAGTCCAGAATAAATTACGGGAATAGGCATAGTACTGCTGCTGCCTTAATGATTCAGCACCGGGCATTGTGCCGAGTATCAGGACTTTGCTTTCATTATCGACAATAGGATCAAAAGATCTCAATAAAACGCACATATCAAAATCATCCATATTGACAGCCTTTCATGTTATAATTTTGTGAAGCATGGAAATATATACAATGCTATTGAATTCAATTTTTGTCAAGACTAATATAATATAATATTGTACCATATTAAACCCAGGCTTTGAATACATGACATTAAACAGGCAACTGCGCCGGATTGTATCAGTGAAAGGAGTAATTATGGATCTGTTACGATTGTTTGTTATAGCCGTTATACCGGGAATTGCCCTTGCAATGGGATTATACCTGACCGACAGGTATGACCGCGAGCCTGTATGGCTCCTGCTGAAGCTTTTTCTCTTCGGAATGCTGTCCGCAGTCCCAACAATAATAGTGGAAAGGTTTCTGAGCAATATTAATTTTCTTCCGGGGCTTTTGTCCATAGCATGGACAACGTACATTGTCGCAGGCTTTACCGAGGAATTTTTCAAGCGTCTTGTTGTTATGCGCGTGGCCTATAACAATATTGCTTTCGACGAAAAACTTGACGGTATCATCTACTGTGCATACTCCGCACTTGGCTTTGCCACCGTTGAAAATATTATGTACGTGGTATCGGGATACGATGCCGATCCTTATATCGGATGGTACCGCGGGCTTTTAAGCGTTCCCGCCCATATGCTGTTTGCCATCACCATGGGATATTACCTGTCACTGGCGAAATTCAGCCCTGACAAGGAGACCGGCGCAAGGTACTTTACCATGTCCCTGGTCATGCCGGTGCTGTTTCATGGAACCTTTAATTTCATTCTTTTGTCCCAGATTCACATGCTTATGATTCTGTTCATACCCTTCGTCATTTACATGTGGTATGTCAACCTGAAAAAGCTGAACAGGTATTACCAGGAATCAAAGGCATGGAACAGACTGGGCATATGAGTCTTTTGCTATCTCCCACAAATATATAGATGCGGTTGTGCAATACGGGGAATAAGTAATGCGGCACTGCATAAAATTCCCCCTGGTAAGCTCGTTCAGCCCGTATAATTTCATAATGCCTTTCCTGATACCGAAATCATTGAAGCTTAAAACATCGGGCCTGCCCAGGGAAAATATCAAAAGCATCTCCGCCGTCCATACCCCCACTCCGTTTAACCCGGTAAGTATTTTAATTATTTCATCATCTGTTTTCTTACCGAGATTGCCAAAATCAACGGCACCTGTCAGTGCCGCTTCTGTTATTCCCTTTATATAACCGGCTTTTCTTGCCGACATCCCGCAGCTTTGAATCTCTGCTGTCTCAAGTTTTGCCAAGTTCCCGGGTGTTATACCTCCGGCCTTCTCAGTCAACCTGCCAAACACGGTATCGGCCGCCTTTCCCGAAACCTGCTGCCCGACTATGCTGTAAATCAGGGCGCGGAACGGATCAGGAATAATTTCGCGCTTTACAAAACCAATCCTGTCAATTGCCTCACCAAGCTTTTTATCCCTGCTTTTCAAATATTCGAGTTCCCTTTTCCCGTACTCAAAATATGCCATAAGCCTCCATGAAACCTGAATGCCTGTACGGCAAATCCAATTCACTGCTCAAATATTTTAATCAGGCTTACAGGCCCGATCAGCCCCGATTTCAGCTTTGCATTGCTGATCCCGTTGGCAATGGAATTTATGACTTCGACCGTGATTGTATTCACCCCTGCTTTTACCAGGGATGTAATATCGGCAACATATGGGCTCCACATCATTACACCTGCATCTCTGCCATTGATAAACAAGTGTGCTATTTCATGAACTTCTCCAAGGTCCAGCATAAACCTGCAATCATCCAAATGTTCCAGCCTGAATTCAGATTTGTAGGTTAATGCTCCCGAGAATACTTCCATGCCGGGCCATTCTGTCCACGATGCCAGGTGGCCGATATTTTCCATCAGCATCATGTCGCCACTGAAAACATTCCATTCCAGCTTCAGCTCAACCGGTACCGGTTTTTCATTCAGGGGTTCAGATGCTTCTGTCATGCCTGATGAAGGTTCAATGAAAACAACAATACTCTCCCGCCTCGGAAGTTTTACTTTAAAGCGCATATCATCCGTACCGGCAGATATCGGCTTAAATTCAGCGATGCTTCCCTTCCATGCGTCCCAAAGCTCCGCCCTGCCGGTTATTTCCGTTCTCAACACCGTATTGATTTCGTTTTCTCCTTCATTTGTCAAAACAAATAAATGGCAGCCGTCTTTAACTATGTGGCTCATCCTTAAGTCAGGATGATTCGGCTCAAAGGAGCAGACCGGCTTCGCATGGTTTTTAATGCATTCAGCAAGCTCTTCCGCGCTGTTCACATACACAAAACTCTTAAAGCCGTCAGGCTTTTCTTCATTATTGCAGGCAACAACCTTCCCGCCTTCGAAAACAAATAAGGAAAGCCTTTCCATAACCTCATCGGACAGAACGGTGAAATCTTCTATAACAGCCACGCTGTATTCCTGCTTTTCTATCTTTATTCTGCCTTCCTCGATTTTACAATTATCCTGCAACAGTAATTCCATTTCAAGATAATTGAATTCCAGCTGGTTCTGATACAGGACTTTCGCCGCTTTCCACGGCAGGCTGCTTTCTCCGCAAAGAATGCAGATATTGGCCTGGTTTACAGAGTCGGTCATAAGATAGCACATTCTTTTTATATAATCCGAAATACGGTTATAATACTTCCACCAGGAATTGTTCGGGCCAACATCGGGAGGCCTTTCTCCAAAGCGCTTCTCCCCTTCAATGGAGTAAAAGAACGCATGGGGATACAAAAGGTTCACACCGCGCACAAACATCCAGTCCAGGTACCACTTCATGTCATCCATTGAAAAAGCCCAATGAATTCCGTCAGGACCGCAGCAGCCAAAGCATTCGTTGGAGTTCCTGCGTCTGCCCCTGTGCCTTGCAGAGTCGGACGAACACTTTGCCATGGTGCTGTGCTCGCCTTCAATACCCTTGTTATTCTCAGGCGCAACCCATCTCCAGACAACATCCTGCCCGGGTATGTGAAAGTATTTTAAAAGACCTATTTCATCGCTTTTTTCAGGATGGCCCGTCAGGGCAATGCCATGTTCGTCACACCAGGCAGAAATCTGCCTGTAATATGAATGTTCAAGTTTCAGCTCCACTGCCCTCCGGTATTTGCTGCGGATCTCCTGTGTTTTTTCCCCGCAATCCCACCATAGTGCCGGCAGATCTTTCAGATTGTTTCCAAGGGATTTATACCATTCGGCAAAATCATCGGTCCAGGGTATAAGCCCTTTTTTATGGTTTCTTCCCAGTATGCACGGCTCGTCGGTAAACATCGCAATTACAGTGCTGCCGAAATAACGTTTCAGGACCTGGTAATACCTTTCGTGGGTAATCTCAATGAATTTAGCAATTGCATCGGGATTCATAAGATCTGTTGAAGGCGGAGCAAAAGGTTCCCCATCGTCTTCGCCGAAATGAATTCCCCGGATTGTACCGCCTGAAAAACAAAGGGTAAAAACAAGCAGCGACCATTTTCCGCTCCCTGGAACCTTAAACCTGATTTTGCCCTGCTCCGCATGAAGCTCAATGGTGCTGTCATACACAAAAGAACCGGCAGAACTTTTTTCTGCCGCCAGGACAGATACAATCCGTTCATCCTCCGGCACGGGAAACTCTATTTCCCGCATGTCATCCAAAGGATATTCGGTCATTTTCAAACCTTTGGATGCGTATTCAGGATTGCTCTTCACCACAAGCCCGTGGGCAGAACCCGAAGGATACATGCCCTCGTCATACAGCACCACTTTCATTCCCAGTGAAGCCGCCTCGGTTACTGCAAATTCAACCAGTCCCATGAATTTATCAGAAAGATATTCAATATCTTCAGGCATCCCTATCCTGGGGTGTATTACAAAACCCATTACTCCCTTGTCTTTGAAATCATGGATTTGCCTTTTCAGTTCTTTTTTATTCAAATCACCATTCCAGAACCAGAATGGAATGGGAGTGAATTCATCATCGGGATGCAGGAATTTTTCCTTAAGAATATCTGCCATAGTCACATCTGCCTTTACTTTCAGTTTTTTATCAACCGTATGCTTCAATGCACTAAAAACCCATATTATCTATAGATAACCAATTCTTCAAGGCCTTTTCTCCTTCGGGGAGGCTGTTCCCCTTTCGGGTATCCCAGCGGAGTTAACACGATTGGCTCCAAATCTTCACCAAGATTCAGTACATTCACGCAAGCCCCAGGATCAAATGCTCCAATCCAGCAGGTTCCAAGTCCGGATGCCGTTGCAGCCAGAATTATATGGTCCATCACAATGGCTGCATCGACATCTGCAAAGCTTTTCCGGTCGCTTCTTACCCATCCTTTTCCCTTTACTGCGCAAACCGCAATGATATAAGGAGCCTCAGCAAACCAGCCCCTTGGATATATCCTGTTTATTTCTTCCCTGCGTCCTTCAGTTTTTGCCACGACAATTTTGAAAGCCTGCAAATTGCAAGCCGTTGGTGCAAGCCTTGCTGCTTCAAGAATTCTATCAATTTTATCCTTTTCTATTTCATCCGGGAGATAGGATCTGACACTGTACCTTTTACTGATTACTTCAAAAAAGTCCATATGGGAACCTCCTTCTTCAATTGACTTTTTACAATGGCTTAAAGATTCATATTCCACTTTTGAATATATTTCATATACCCGAAATTGTCAATTTATATCCCGGACAGAATATAAAACATCTTCCGTTCGGTGCAAAATTACACATCCGCGGGTCCTGCCCCGGGATAATCATCAAATGCTCCATTTCCTCCTATATCATATGGAAAGATCAACAGCTTTTCATTATGGTGACGCTATTTATCTTCCCTGCCTAATCGGGCATTTGATAGTTTGTTCGCGGCTTACGGCGTATTTTGCAGGAAAAACGCTTGTTTCACAAAAAGGCATAAAAAACGCTTTGGGCTTGCGTTATGGAGCGCAACTCACAAGTGCTCATTGAATCTATTCCTGAGCAACAAAGAAATTTTATCATTATTGCGGGAATGGTAGTAGAAGATTTTTTTGTAACATGCTATAATTCTTATCATAGTGTTGTACTCAGCATCTGCAATTTATTTATCAGACATTGCAGTGCTGTCCCAGCTTACCTGCCTGTTTTCAATCATATAAATAGAAAAGAATTATTTTCCGGGAGCTGATAGTATTGTGCGGGCGAAAAAACTCTCTATTATCATTGTAATAGCAATTATCATAACTTTTATTTCAGTAAATACATTTTCAAACCCGGTATCAGGCCAGGTACAGCCGATACAGGAAGTTGAAGAAAAACTCCAGGGAATTGCCGATCTTGAAGAAGCTGTGCTTGAGAGCCTGTTTACACTTTCCCAGGACATTGAAGAAACCGAAAGGCAGAAAAACATGATTGCCGATGCAATAGAAGAGCTTCAGGAATCTTCCGGAAAACTGGCGGAAGAAATCGGGGAACTGAAGAACGTTTACGACAGGCAGCTTGATACCCTGAAAAAAGTCCTTGTCAGCTATCAGCGCAGAGGACCTGCTTCTTTCCTGGAAACAATTCTTAAATCCAGGAATCTGTCGGAGTTTGTTCAGAGCCTGAATATCATCCGTCAAATCAGCAGGAATACCGATGAACTGCTAAGTGAAGTTGAAGCTCGAAAAAATGAGCTGGTTTTGAAAAACGAAAAATTATTGGCCCAGGAACAGGAACTGGAAAACCATAAGGCAAGGCTTCAGGAGACCCTGGACGAAATGTACCGCCTTAAGGAAGAACAGGAAGCAATACTGAATTCACTTGGCGAGTCACGGGACATGTATCAGAACGAATTACAGCGTTTGCAGGCCCTTTGGGATGATTTGAAGGTTTTGTTTTCAGAAATCCTGGTTCGCTTTGCAAAAATCATAGAGCGGGGAGATGTTTCAATAGAAGCTCTGAACCTGAAAATAAGTTTTCCGAAAATATCAGGCACAGTATATGATCAAACATTGAACGGGATCTTAAAGGATCAGCCCGAACTGCCCGATATGGTGTTTACTTTCTCGCAAGACGGGATCCTGATTGATATTCCTGAAAAATATTTATCACTGCGCGGAATTTTCAGGATTGAAAATAAAACCGTCCTGCAGTTTGAAGTCCAGGAAGGTTCTTTCTATGGAATGCCGCTTACCGAAGCGTCCCTTGCCGAATTGTTTAAAAATGGCCCGATTGTAATAGATTTTGAAGAAATATTGGGAAGTGTGCAATTGGAGTCTGTTGAAGTATTCGATGGCTACCTGGAATTTGTAATTCTGCCCAATTTCTAACGAATATGGAGGATGACGAAATGATTCAAGCAAATAATGTATCTTTAAAGTATGCTGACGGTACCGTTGCCCTTCGTGATATTAATTTTAGCGTGAAGCCCGGCGAATTTGTTTATATTGTTGGTCCAAGCGGTTCCGGAAAAACCAGCCTTCTTAAACTGCTGATGGGCATGGAATTTGCTTCTTCGGGTTCGCTGTATGTTATGGATCAGCTTATGGTTAGGAAGGAAACAAGGAAGATAAGAAAGATTCGCAGAAATATAGGTCCTGTATTCCAGGAATTCAGACTTATCCAGGGAAGAACCGCCCTGGAGAATGTCCTGATGGGTATGCGCTTTTTAGATATTCCGAAACGTCAAATGCTTGACAATGCCAAAAATGCTTTGGCAAAAGTGGGACTTGAACATAAAGCTTCGGTAATGGTTGAAAAACTGTCTTACGGAGAAGCACAAAGAGTCGCGATAGCCAGGGCTGTTGCAAGAAAACCCTCATTGATCCTGGCTGATGAACCTACAGGCAACCTGGATTATGATAATGCAATAAACATCATGAATCTTTTATATACATTCAAGGATAAAAATACGGCTGTACTGGTTACAACCCACGCAACACACTTGATTGACAATTTCGGGGATGCTTCGATTATCCGTGTTGAAGCCGGAAGAATTAACGTTGAACACCGGGGTGAGCAAAAATGAAGAATGCTGTTTATTTTGTAAAGGAATCGGCCAGGATTTTTCGCAGTAACAAGCTTTCAAACATATTCTCCTTTTTCGGGACAGTCCTTATTCTTTTCCTGCTGGCCCTCGTTGTAGGCATTTGGAGCATAAGCAGCCAGCTTGCGGTACTTCTTAAGGAAGAGGCTGAAATAAGCGCTTATTTCGAACAGGATATTCAAAATGTCGAAGAACTTCTGAGTATGATTGAACAAATAGACGGGGTGCGTGATGTGCGCCTGGTGGACAAGGAAGAGGCCCGCAGCCGCATGGAGACCATACTGGGAGAAGAATCGGGTATATTGAACCTGTTTGACGAAAACCCGTTCGAAGCATACTTTGAAGTTAAAATACACCTTGAAAAAATGGATTCGGTATTTTCACAGATATCGGTTTTAAATGGCATAGATTATGTAAGGGAAAACCGGGAAGTGCTCGAACAGATTGAAGGAATATCCAAAGCCCTTGAAGTACTTGGTTATCTTGTCATTGCAGCCGTCAGCATAACCACCCTGGTAATTATATCTCATATGATCAGGCAGGGCATATATCAAAACCGGGAGCAAATAAAAACGTTCATGCTGTTGGGCGCACCCGATAATTTTATTAACTTCCCCTATATCCTGCTTGGTTTTTTGCTGACTTTCGGCGGAGGAATCGTGGCAACTGTTTTAATTGATATTTTAATAAACCAGGGTTACATAAATATCCACAGCACCCTTCCATTCATTCCATTGCCGCCTAAAAACCAGCTGATGTTAGGACTGAGCATATTCCTGCTGTCGGTCAGTGCCGCCCTTGGAATACTTGGAAGCCTGTTCGGGGTTTACACTTCAAAAAATAAAAACTAGATGATACGGAAAGCAGATAACAGTTTTTTCATTATGTCCTGTAATACACCGAATACCCCAGCTGTTTCAGGATTTGGTAGCTTTTTACCTGGCTTTCCCTGTCATAGAAACTGATTTCCATGGCTCCGCCTTCCATTTCGCGGCTGTTATTGATGCCTATGTTTTTGATATTAATCCCGTGATTCCCCAATTCTCCCGCTACTGCGGCTATAACACCGGGTTTGTCTTCCACATCCACGGTAATGTCATAGGTTTTCAATAAAGCACCCACCCTTTTGTCGGAGAAGGAATCCCTGTATTCTTTTGCACCGAGGAAAAATTGCCTTAGCCTTTTTTCGTCACTGCGGCTCAACGCACTGACGAAAGAATTGATATTTTTATCCAGTACATCAAGGATCCTGATGATATTGTCCCTGTTAGTAAGGCAAATGCTTTCCCATATGGAGGGCTCGGAAGAAGCAATTCTTGTAATATCCCTGAGCCCGCCGGCAGCAAGGGTATGCATTAACTTGTCACTGCCGTCAAGCTCTTTTACCGTATTAACCAGCGCACTGGCAATTACGTGCGGTACATGGCTAATTGCCGCAGTCGCGTAATCGTGACAGGCAGGATCAATAACAATCGGCAAAGCTCCCAGTGATTTAAGAAAGTCTGCAAGTTTATTTACACAGACCTCCGGAGTACCGTCCATGGGAGTCAGCACATAATATGCATTCTCGAACAGTGTATGCCGCGAAGCCTTATATCCTGATGCTTCCGAACCTGCCATCGGATGTCCGCCGATAAACGGGCAAGAAAGATTTAAATTCCGGACAGCCTCCATAACATCTGCCTTTGTACTGCCCACATCGGTCAGTATACAGTCGCTGTCAACAATGTCATCCAGCTGCTTCACTATATCGGGTATCTTTTTTACCGGTACGCAGATAAAAATTACTTCACAGCCTTTGAACGCATTATTTACGCCCGAAGCGGCCCGATGTACCGTGCCTTCCTTCAATGCCAGGTCCAATGTGTCTGCGTCCCGGTCATAGGCGACAACGGTATCACACAATCCTTTCATTTTTATGGCTTTCACAAGCGAGCCGCCAATAATTCCAAGACCTACAACACCTATTTTTTTCAATAAGCTTTCCATATTATAAAATGAATTCTCCTTCTTGCAGTTCCTTTTTAACCGGTTTATTGCCTGTTACTCCCGGTATATATGCCTTTCTTTCCTCTTCTTACTTTATTTTGTACCGGCAAATTTTTGCATGTTGTAACATCAGCCAGTACAATTTATAATACAATCCTTTGCGTACATTACCTCAGGTTACCATGACAATGAATAATTACCGGAATTCCTCCGCCGGTATTTTAATTATCCATTATATAACATAATATTCCAACAAACAATAGCCGCATAATATATGTTCGGTTGGCAGGCAACTGTCAAAGCTTTTTATTTGCTGCTTTTTTTAATAAGTGCATTTCCGTATGAATTCAGTTTTTCGCAGGGCTCATACTTTGCCCTGTAGCACTTGTCATTTATGAAAATAAAAGGATTATAATCCCCGACTTCCAAAACCGAACCATCAGTAAAGTGCAGTGTATAACGTACAAGCTGCCCTACATAATCCCGGCCCGAATTGTCTTCCCGGTACACAACAACAGTATTCAATATTTCCACTATTTCGTTTATCCGGTTCCTGTCGTCAATTTCAACAGTAATTCCGGGAGGAATGGCAAAAAGGCTTATGCTTTGTACCTGTTCATGGCTTAAATCCTTGAACGGTCTTTTTCCTGCCACGGAAGTAAAAAGAAATATTCCCGACGCAATTCCAAGCATAATCAGAATAATACCTGAAATAGCTTTTTTGCTCATACATAATCACCTCTATTTTTATTTGATAGATTATTTTGAAAAAAGTTCCTGCATCGAACAAGTACAAGTCACACTTTTTAAAAATTTTCATAAAATGCTTTTGAGCCATTTATCAATGTTTTATCATAAAGATTCTGCCTGCCGCCTGGCCTATAAGTTTTTGCAGGGTAATGCGGCAGCGATAGCAAAATATTGTTTCCTGCCGCCCGAAGTTGACAATCAATTGATTTAAATGTAGAATTACTTTGGTCTTTGGGTTTATCCTGTAAACCCTCTCGTTTAGTTTCTTGGCTGAGTAATCTAAACTTACCAGGACCACAGGTAATTAAATGGAAGGGAGCAGTGAGATGGATAATAAACTCAGGCTGTATGGATTCAACAATCTTACGAAGTCTTTATGCTTCAATATATTCGACGTCTGCTATACTTTGTCCGGGCAGGACCGGAAGGAATACATAGAGTACATAGATGAGCAATATAATTCCGAAAGGCTTACAAATATATTGCTGCATGTCTCAGATATCATAGGTGCGAAGGTCCTGCACGTATCCAGGCAGGATTATGTTCCGCAAGGTGCAAGTGCGACCATTCTGATTGCAGAAAATTCAATCCATAAAAATGAAGCCTTCGCCCATCTTGATAAAAGCCATATTGCCGTACACACATATCCGGAGTATCACCCGGTAACTTCGCTGGCAACCTTTCGCGCCGACATAGATGTTTCAACATGCGGAGAAATATCTCCGTTAAACACCCTGAATTTCTTAATTGACAGTTTTGATTCAGACATAATCACAATGGATTACAGGATACGGGGATTTACAAGGGACATTAACGGAAACAAGCTGTTCATGGATCATGAAATATCGTCAATCCAGGATTTTATCGATAAAGATATACTTGAAAAATATGAAACCTTTGACATGAACCTGGTTAAGTGCAATCTGTTCCATACACGAATGATGATTAAGCAAATTGATCTGAACAACTACCTTTTTAACACGGAAGAAAACGAACTTTCTGAAGAAACACGGCTTCAGGTTGTCAACAGCCTCAGAAAAGAAATGGAAGACATATTCAGGGGCGGGCTTCATAGATAAAAATTGCATTGAGCATAATGAAAGGAAAGATCATAATGAATTTGTGGTTTACAGAGAAATATTCCGACGGAGCTGTTTTTTCCATTCAGGTGGATAAGCAAATTGCAAGTGTTCAAAGTGAATACCAACGAATAGACGTTTACGAGTCGGCGGATTTTGGAAGAATCCTGGTTATTGACGGTTACCTGATGCTTACCGAAAAGGACGAATTTATTTACCATGAAATGCTTGTTCATGTGCCAATGGCAGTGCATCCCAATGCAGAACGGATTCTTGTAATTGGTGCGGGCGATGGCGGAGTTATACGTGAACTTACCCGCTATGACTGTATTAAAAAAATAGATCTTGTTGAAATAGACGAAATGGTTGTTAAAATCTGCAAAGAATTCCTGCCTCAGACGGCCTGCAAACTTGATGATGAAAGGGTGAACATTCATATTCAGGACGGTACCGAATATGTTAAGCATTGTGAAAATCAATATGATTTGATAATTGTAGACTCCACCGATCCGTTTGGCCCGGGAGAAACTCTGTTTGAAATGGAATTTTACAGGAACTGCCACAAAGCACTTGAAAATGACGGTATAATGGTTAATCAGCATGAAAGCCCGTTTTACAAAAATGACGCGCTTGCAATGCAAAATATGCATAAAAAAATACACCAGGTTTTCCATATAAGTGACGTCTACCAGGCGCACATCCCGACATACGCTTCAGGGCACTGGCTTTTCGGCTTCGCTTCAAAAAAATATCATCCTGTAAGTGATTTTAACGCTGACAGGTGGAACGCCCTGGGCATAAAAACCAGGTACTACAATACCAAGCTGCATACCGGCGCATTCGCTTTGCCAAACTACGTGGAAGAGCTGCTTAAAGAAGCAGAAAGAGGTGAGTCTAAAGTCCTACTTTACACGGAGTAATTATTTGATTATTATGGAAACAACGGCAAATATAAGGGAGAGATTTATTTGGCAATGACAGTTTGGGTCTTTGTTGTAATTTTGGCAGTTTTTTCAGTGCTGACCGGCATGCTGATATGGAAGCTGCTCAGGGACAGAAATGTTCTTAAAAGTGCTTTATTTGGAATAGAACTGACGATTTTGGGATCTGCAATCGTAATGAAAAATGACAATGAAAACCTTTTCGTATTGGTTATAGGATACACACTTATTGTAACAGGAGCAATCCTGAATATATTTGCATTGCTTAAACCTTACAATTAACTTTTGTATATTTAACCCGAAGCCGGGATATACTGCTATCCCCTTTTCTGTTTTGATTCCTCTTTCATATGACTTCAGTTCATACTTTTGCCGGAACTCACCTTTTTCGGTTTACCTGTGATTATTTAAGCATGCCAAACCGAAACATGAGTGTTGTCAATATGAAACGAACCCCTGAACAGTGATTTCAGGTGTGCATGCTGAAAGCCATGAAAAACATCCTTATTGCATGTGTTTCCCAATAATTATATAATTAAATATGAAATTAACAGATGGAGGTAAATGCGTTGCACATCAAAACAAAAAAACGGGTATTCCTGATGATACCTTTATTATTGCTTGCTTTCATATCACATTCCTTTGCCAATTCAATGCCGGTTTATTGGCAGGGTTATCCGTCCTTTGAGGTTTTAACGGTGGATAAAAACTCTCCCGTTGAAATAATTCATGAGGATCTTGTATTTGACATCAGTGAATTCAGAAAGCATGAATATACGATATCAGGCCGTGTATCGGCCACATATGAAATGTTCAATCCCACAGATAAGGATTTATCAGTGCTGATGGCGTTTCCCATTATCAGTAAGCTTTACAAATTCTCGAAAGATGATGTATCGATAACTGCAGAAGGTGAAAATATTCCATTCGAAGTTTACCTTTGTGAATCAGTGGATAAATACGGGGCTGCAGTTGAACAGGAAGATATTTCATTTGATTTTTCCAAGGTTGCACAAGCAATAACAACCGGTCCATACCGGGGAGAAAATTTCTCAGAGAACGATGAAGGTTTTATGTATACATTCGAAGTAGCGCCGAAAAATACCGAAACAATAAATTTTTCAGTCAGAATGAATGAGTTTGACATGAGCAGGACTAAAATAGCGGTCGACGGGTTTAACTCCATTGAAGGGGGACAAGATTATATGAAAGTTTCGGGAAGGTGCTATGAGAAAACCACCTTTGAAATATTTGTTATAGGCGATGATATTGATTTCCAGGTCGAGGGTTATACCGACCGAAACCCCGAAGAAAAATCAGATGAATTTACATACACTGTTTACCGGACATCCATGAGTGTAAAAGTGTTTATTGAAAATATGATTGAAAAATCAAAAAAAGAGGATACGGAATATTCCGATATATTCAGCACAAAAATCGCTGATATCGGAAGAACACAAATTTACAGGATGTACATTTCGGCCATGGATGTGGCATTATCGGAAAATACTTTTGTATCGTACGGCGATTTAGCCGGACAGTTCTATGATAACAGGTTAATAATTTTACTATATACCGTTGAATTTCCGGCAAACTCCGGCAAAACGGTCAGTGTCCGTTATAACTCTCATGGAACGATGGATTCAAGAAATACCCGTGAACCGCTGTATACTTTCACATATTTGTTGGCACCTGCCAGGTATTGGGCTGCATTTAACAACCTGGATGTTGAAATTATTACTCCATCCCAGGCACCGTATATAGTTCAAAGCAGCATGGAACTTAAAAACACAAAACCAAGGCATTACACAGCAAAATTTACCTCCCTGCCCGAAAATAACCTGACCTTTACAATACACGCAAACGACAGAATTATTACGGAAAAAAACAGGATTAATAATTACTTTGTTTATCTGTCAAACCCGTTGGTAATGGCAATATTGATGCTGATATTATTTGCTTTTGCTGCAGCTGCGGTCAGAAGCATTTCTAAATTCAAAAAGTGAGCTTTCACAGCTCACCTTTATTACTTTTTTTCTCTTCTTTTTGAAACTTCTTCATGAATAATTCCATACATTCTGCTTACACCTTCATGTGACGCTTCAAAGCAATAGGCATCACCGTGATTGATTCCAATACTGCCTGCTTCCTTTATGGCATCAATATTGGCGCCAAGGAATATAAACTCCCAGTTGTTTTTTTCTTTTCGCTGTTTTATCATTTCCTTAACTTGTTTATAGGTAAATTCTTTGCTGGAATTCTCCATGCCATCGGTTGTGATTACAAATATCACTTTACCAGGGCGCTTGCTCTCCTCGGTCATCAACAACCTGTTATTGACATCCAGGATTGTTTTTCCTACAGCGTCGAGCAGTGCAGTCATACCCCTGACAAAATACTCTTTTTCTGTAAGTTTTATATCCTCAATAGCTGCTCCGTTCCATAATATCTCATAGCGATCATCAAACAGAACGGTTGTTACAATGGTTTTGCCCGGCATTTCCTTCTGTTTTTCAATAAAAGCATTAAACCCGCCTATTGTATCACTTTCAAGGCCACCCATTGAACCACTTCTGTCAAGCAGGAAAATAATTTCCGTCAGGTTCATATTCAAAACAATCAACCCCCTCAAGTTTCTTATGGTATAATGATAACCAGACAAACAGTGGAAATGGTCGCCTGTCAGGCGACATTTTCAGGAGGGATTATATGCTGGCAAAAGAAATACTCCGGGAATTGCAATCGTACATAGACAAGAACTATCTTTCCTTTATGCCCGCCGAAAGTGCGCCATTTATGATAGCCGAAACATTGCATAACGAATTGGAGGACTTCATAGAAGGAAACAGGAAGCCCGCATTCAGCGAGACACTTATGAAGTTTATTGACAAAAGCGGCCTCAGCGATTCACAGGTTTACAAAAAGGCCGGAATTGACCGCAGGCATTTTTCCAAGATACGCTCAAATGCCGAATATAAACCCGGAAAAAACACCGTTATTTCACTGGCATTAGCCCTGGAGCTGGACCAGAATGAAACGAAAGAACTATTGTCATCCGCAGGCTATTCCCTGTCAAAAAGCGATTTGTCCGATCTCATAATTCTTTTCTTTATTGAGAGAAGAATATATAAAATTGATGATATAAACTATGCTCTTGAATACTTTGGTTTAAAGCCTATTGGAGGGGCTATTGAGTGATTATTACAGAGTTCTTCAGTTCCCTCCTGATTTCTTCCCAGCCGGGCATAAACCTGTCCATGCAGGAATAAAACCTTTTATTGTGGTACTTTTCAATGAGGTGGGTCATCTCATGAACCACTATATATTCAAGGAATTTATCAGGATTTTTTGCCAGCTCAAGGTTAATCCAAATCCTTCCGGTGTTGCGGTTACATGTGCCCCACCTGGTTTTCATTGACTTAATCCCAAAGCTTTTAACTTTTACACCCATTACCTTCTCCCATTTTCCAATCAATTCGGGTACCTGTTCTTTGAGCTGATTTCTGTACCATTCTGCAAGTATTTTCTTTCTTTGCTCAACAGTGCTGTTTTCTCGGACATACAGATTAATCAGGCTTTTTTCATCGCATATTTCTGCTCTTTGTTTTTTATCGGTATAAAAAACGTTCAGTAAATAACCCTTGCCTTTATAATAATGAATCTCTCCCGATACATAATTCTTATCAATATGGATTCCTTGCGCCAGGTATTTTTCCCGGTGTTTTTTGATCCAATCCAGTTTTGAATTGGCAAAATTTCCTATTGTACTGTCTTTCATTCTCAATGGTGCCGTAATCCGCACCCTGCCGTCGGGTGGCAGAACATATAGATGCATGTTTTTAATCTTTTTTCTGACAACTTCGATTTCTATACCGTCAACCTTAATGCTTCCCATGGTTTACCGTAATCCTGGCCTTCCATAATACTGGATTGTTCTTAATGACAACTTACATTATACAATAAATAAAGATATTTATTAACCTTGTCGGGAAATTTCCCTGGGACAGGGTCCCACCTGAACTTTTATTCTGAAAAAATTTGGGACAGGGTACCTGTCCCCCTGTCCCATGTTTCTCCGTCCCAGGTGATGCCGATGTCAAAAACTTTTGCTATATCACGAAGTTTGAAGTAGTTGTATCCGTCGATTGTATATGCCACAAGGGTGATTTCTTCGTTATCCTTGTAAATTTTGGCTACATTGGCTTCAGCAGTTTTTGAAGTACCGTCGCCTGCAGCCATCTCCCCACCGACCGGTGTGTAAGGGGTATTTGAAAACATGTTGATAGCCTTTTTTTCTTGATCCCAGGTTACATTAAACTGCTTTGACGTACCGTTAACAGCCATGGCAATGTCTCTCAGCTTAACGTAATTGTTATTTCCAATTAAATATGCTTCCAGCGAAACAGGATTGCCATTGAGTTCAAATTTGGTGTTTGACGGATTTGCAGTATAAACTGTATCTTCAATGGCACCTTCGCTTTCATTTTTGTCTTCAACGGCGATCTCATTATCCTGAGTATCTTCAACGGCTGCTTCGTTCTCCTCAGTGTTCTCATTTGCCTGTTTATCATCTTCTGATATTGTAGCCAATAATTCTTTTGCCTTTTCTTCTGAAACAGTTATTATGGCGTAAGAAACTCCCTCTCCGTCAATAATTAAATGTGACAATGGAAACTCCATGGCATAATCGTTCATTCCATCTGTTGAATCTTTATTTAAATAAAACGTTGTCGGAGTATCAGAGTAATAATTACCCATTTGCCCCATTTCCACGGCCATTATTGATTTTTCATCATCCAGGAATGCATAACCACCCGGGTAAAAGTCAAGAAATTGGGAATTGGTAAGATTTTTAATTGTCAGGGTCGCACCATCAACTACGGGAATAAGTTTTACAGTATCGTCAGTATAGTATTTGAGCAGTTCATCCCGGGTCATGATGATGTCTCCGTCGGATGAAAATACAGTAAATGTACCGTCATCATTAGCTTTTACTTCTTCATCATTATACAGGCTAATGAAAGTGACCGGCATCTCCGCTACCAATACAGTACCGTCATCCATCTTTTTTCCTACAACGCCTTCAAGAGTTATCATGACTGATATCTCGCCCGACCAGCTTGTAAAATTGATCTGCGGCCATATCACGGTAGGATAGTCCGATACTGCAGCATTTGCTGCAATCCCGAATGCAAAAGTCAGTAATAATACCAAAGCCAGAATTCTTGTAAGTTTCATTTTTTGACCTCCTCATTTGAGTACGCATTGATGTTGTAAACTCGACGAAAAATGATGTTTTTTTGTCGAATTTAGCAAATGTATTCTAATTATATAAACAGGCCACATACCTTGTCAAGATTTACTAAGGCTGATTGGATCAATATACCATGAAACATTTTAATAAGGGAAAAGCCGGGCATTCTTATTAAATTTGATAAATTTGGATTCAGACGTGCAACATAAAGTATTAAGGCAGAAGCTAGTAATAATCCATGAATAATTTTGGGACAAGGAACCTGTCCCTTGTCCCATTTGGTTCATGCACTTATAATCCTGTAATAGGTTCGCGATGTCAGTGCGTATACGATGGCATAGAGAACAGCAAAAGCAAAAATCGTCAATAACGTACATACGGCATACAACGGAACATTTGTCAGGCTAAATATCATAAGCAGTTTTGTTATTACCTTGAAAGCAAATGCCAGATGAACAACAGCCGCGCCAAGGGGCAGGAAAAACACGGTAAGCACCTGGCTCCTGATTGATTTTTTTACCTCGCTGTGGCTCATGCCAACCTTCTGCATAATGATGAACCGGTTCCTGTCATCAAATCCCTCGGCGATCTGTTTATAATAAATTATTAAAACAGTTGCCATAATAAACAGGAGTCCAAGGAAAATGCCCAGGTAAAACAGGCCGCCGTAAATTGTATAGAATGCCTCTCTTTCAAGCTCAGTCCCTGAAAGATATATATTTTTTGACACTTGTCTCACCGATTGTCCCAGCGCATTAGCCATTTCTGACTGGACATCCTTCCCGGCATCGGTGTCAAATCCATACCAGTACGACAATTCGCGCATATCCCCTTCACCGTTTAAAGCATTATAGACACGTTTGATTGCTTCAACATCTTTCACTACAACATAGTAGTCCTGTGCCAGTATGGACGATGAACGCTCCTCTGTAAAAAAGGAAGAAAGCCGGTCTCGAATGGCAAATTCCATGCCGTTAAAACTTATTATATTGCCGGGTATTTTACCGCGCAGGATATACAAAAGTACCTCATTATCTTCCAGAGATACTGAAGTGTTACACATATTGTTATAATCATCCTGAGTAATAAACATAAAATTAGCAATGTCATTGGAAGTATATGCAGTCGTCATCTGAGCATAAACAAACTCTGTACCGGTATTCTTTGTCACAAAACTCATATAACGGTAATACATAATGTTCTTTTGATTAACACCGAACCGGCCGGCCTGCTCCTCAATCAACCCGTTCAGTCTTTGCACCTGTTCGGCAGAGACATTGCTCGCGCTCAAAATAATGTTTCTCGGGTACCTGGTATGCAGTACTTCCTCTATACCAATATACAGGGAAAAGGTGGTTGACAGCATTACAATAACTGCCGTCGAAAGTATGCATATATTGGCAAGGCCTACGGCATTCTGTTTCATGCGGTATATCATGCCCGATACCGACGTAAAATGGTTGGCCTTGTAGTAGTACTTTTTATTCTTTCTCAGCATTTTCAGCAATGATATGCTTCCTGCGGTAAACAGGCAGTATGTTCCGATGATGACAAGAATAACGGCAAAAAAGAAAAGATTCAGCGCCATCAGCGGGGATTCTGTCGTCAGGGCAATATAATATCCTGCACCAAGGCATATGATTCCAATAATGGTCATAAGCCATTTGGTTTTGGGTTCCTTTTCACCCATTTGGGCAGATACAAGCAGCTCAACAACCTTTGTACGGTGAACCTGGATGTAATTGTGAAACAGGTTCACTGCAAATATACCGCTGAACAGGATTAAAGTGGCAATGACGGCTTCTATCGGTATTTCAAAACCAAAATTGATTTTAAAGGAAATTAATTTCAACAGCAGTAAAATCATCAGCTTACTGAAAAGAATACCTGTCAATAAACCTATGACAATGCTCAAAATGCCAATCATCAGGGTTTCGCAGAACATCACCCTGGCAATGTGCCTCTTTTCCATACCAAGCACGTTATAAAGGCCAAACTCCTTTTTTCGTTGTTTTATCAGAAAGCTGTTCGTATAGAACAGGAAAATAACCGAAAAAATACCTACTACAGTGGTTCCCATTCGCAAAATGAGCCTTAAGTTCGCGCTTTCACCCACATGGCCGATATTCTCCACCACGCTGAGGAAGAACATGTTATAAAACAGCGCAATGGTGCCGATGCAGGTCAAAATATAAGGAATATATGCTTTTGAGTTTCGCCTGATATTATTAAATGCAAGCCTGCAGTAGAAAAATTTACTCAATGCGTTCACCACCTGTCGCAATCATTGTCAGTGTATCTGTTATCTTCTGGTACATTTCTGCATTCGAAAGGGAACCCTTGTAGATTTGATGGAACAGTTCCCCGTCCTTTATAAACAGGACCCTGCCGGCATGACAAGCAGCTTTTATACTGTGTGTCACCATCAAAATTGTTTGCCCTTCCCGGTTGATTTCGGTAAAAAGCTTCAGCAATCCTTCGGTTGCATGAGAATCCAATGCCCCGGTGGGTTCATCGGCAAGGATAATCTGTGGTTTCGTTATCAGCGCTCTTGCTATCGCGGCTCTTTGTTTTTGCCCGCCCGATACTTCATACGGAAATTTCATTAATATATCGCTGATGCCAAGTTTTTTCGCAATCGGAACCAGCCTGCTGTTCATTTCTTCATAGGACTTTCCGGCAAGAACAAGCGGCAGAAAAATATTATCCTGGATTGAAAACGTATCCAGCAGGTTAAAGTCCTGGAACACGAAACCCAGATGATCTCTTCTGAAAGCTGCTAACTCACCGTTTTTTATGGAATGGATGCTTTTGCCGTTCAGCAGAACCTCTCCGTCGGTCGGTTTATCGAACGCCGCTATTATATTAAGCAACGTGGTTTTTCCTGAACCCGACTCTCCCATGATGGCGGTAAATTCGCCCTGTTCCACGGTGAATGATACATTTGAAAGAGCCTGGACGGTATTCCCGCCATACCGGGTGGTATATATTTTTTTCAAACGCTTTACTTCTAAAAGTGGCATGTCTCTCTCCTCCAGTTTTTATTTCTTTCCCGTTCATTATAAAAAAAGGGAAAACGCCCTGCCATGACTTTGGCTTACATTTTCCCCCTCATTCTTTCATTTTTGTAAGGTTACAGCTATTTTGTCCTATTCATCGGCAATTTCAACTTCTTTAAAGCATATCGACACCCGTGTGCCTTTACCCGTCTCCGAAGAAACGCTGATTGAATGGGACAGCCTGTCTAAAATCCGCTTGCACAGGTATAGCCCTATCCCGGTGGATTTTTGATCCAAACGGCCGTTATAACCTGTGAAGCCCATTTCAAAAATCCGCGGCAAATCCTCTTTTTCAATGCCAATGCCTGTATCTTCAATAACCAATGTATCTGGCAGGGAAGAATCCATGTATATTGATATTTCACCTGAGTTCGTATATTTCAACGCATTGGACACAATCTGCTTTATCACGAATGTCAGCCATTTTTCGTCGGTCAGTACCTTGACATTCACATTGCTGTAATTAAGCTTTATCTTTTTATGGATAAAGATTTTGGCAAATTGTTTTACTGCGCTCTTTATGATATCATCAAGCTGAACTCTTTTCAGCACCAGATCTGCATTCAGGCTTTCGGTACGCAGGTATTGGAGAACCATTTCAACATAGTGTTCCACCTTGAAAAGCTGCTGTTGAAGTTCACTGTTCACGTCACCCGGGCTGGATTGCAGAATAAGCCTCATCGCTGATATAGGAATTTTTATCTGATGAGCCCATATGGTATAATAATCAACCATATCGCGATATTTTCTGTCCATTTCATTAATAACACCGGTACGCGCATTGTCAAGGATTTTTATCAGCAGCTGGTAATCCTCTTCAATAAGATTTTTTGGTTTCGGAAGCATGATATCGGGTACTGCAATACCGTTTTGGAGTTTTTTCAGAATATTATGCCTCCGGACAAAAGCTATAAAATCAAAAACACCTGCCACGAAAATAAAAAACAGTGTCAGCATGGATGCATAAGCTACGGCATCCAAAGGCATGTCATACAGAAAAAGAACGGTGGTGAAAATCCCCAGTGAAACAAAAAAAACAAGAATTCCTGTCTTTCTGCTTTTAATATATGAAAAAAACATGCTTGGTACTTCCTTTACATTGTTTGCTGCAAGGCTTTTGTCAATGATTTAAGGTTTCTATAACAGCGGGTGAATTCGGGTGATTTTGCCGACGAAGAGCAACACTCTTCGAAGCTGTATCACTTATTCCACTATATATCCAATACCCTTTTTGGTGGTTATGAAGTTCTCCAGGCCCAATGATGCAAGTTTCTTACGAAGCCGGGTCATGTTTACCGTCAAGGTGTTATCATCAATAAAACTGTCGCTTTCCCACAGGCACTGCATGATATCTTCCCGGGATATAACCCTTTCGGCATTCTCCATCAAAAGCTGCAAAATCCTGAACTCATTTTTTGTCAGCTCGATTTTCTGATTGTTATATACCACGGTGGTATCATTCAGGTTCAGGATAACCCCCTTGTGTTCCACAACATTCATTCTTCCCTGGAAGGAATATGTCCGGCGAATCAGTGCCCCTACCTTTGCAGTCAATACATTCAAATCGAAAGGTTTGGTGATAAAATCATCCCCACCCATATTCATTGCCATGATTATATTCATATTGTCAGATGCAGATGATATGAAAATCACAGGAACCTTCGATATTTTGCGCAGTTCGTTGCACCAATAGAAGCCGTTGTAAAAGGGAAGCATTACATCAAGCAGCACCAGATGGGGATCAAAGTCAGCAATCTGTTCCGTAATGTTTTTAAACTCGCTGACACAGGCAACTTCATAGCCCCATTTGCTTAAGTATTCCTTTATTGCCTCCGATATGGTTAAATCATCTTCAATGATCATAATTTTATACATAACTCTCTCCGACCATGCAATATGTTTCTTACTAAATCATCGTCCTTTATTAATTACGGATTATAATTTCTAAGTCTGAAGACTGTAGTTTAAAATGCGGGTTTACATCGGGAATATTAAAAATGCCAGGCAGAGTTTATATTTGGCACTCCGTCTGGCAGTCTTAAGCTTAATGCTTGTTAAGAAAAATTCCGTTATTTTATTCCCCGTAATGCAGTTTCAGTTTTGCAAACATATCCTCCAGCGTAAAGCGGGGATCGACATAATTATATACACGAATCAATCTTTCATTCTGGTAGTGAACATACCTCATATCGGGTGTAATTCTTGGAGCAGGCCTCAATTCATAGCTGTATTCATGGGGATCCAATAACAAGCTTACTGCGGGAGAATCCCCAAGACTCCACATTTCCCCCTTCGGGAAACGCATGTTGTCTTTCAGTTTGAAATTAAAATCATAAAGCTGCTGGAACAGGTATTCACCAATTTTACCGTAAGGTTTTACTTTCACTGCCAGTTCGGCAATACTCACCCTGATTGTAGAATATACATTTCGTGGTACCTGCCATAACGGTATATTTGAACGCATTATAACATTTGCGGCATCAATATCGTTACCAAGGTTAAACTCATTTTCACCGTTCGGCCATGCTCCGCCGCCAATCCAAATAGCTGTCAGCCTGTTCCCGATTGCAGGCTCTTTAAGGTATGCCGAGGCCAAATCGGTTAAGGGTCCAAGGAAAATTACATATAACGGTTTATCGCTGTCAGACATTGCTTCGCGTATTATAAGCTCGGCTCCTTCCGAAAGCACCGGCGTCTGCTCGTCGGGTATTTTGGTTTCAGCACCGCGGTATAACGGTATTTCATCGGTAAGTCCCATGAGATCAAGTATTTTAACGCATTCATCATAGCTTTCCTGCATGGATTTTGTTGTACGGTTGGTTCCGAAATGAGCTGCAATAATACCTTTAATAATAAACCTGGGTGTTAACAATGCATGGACAATGGCAAACTGGTCATCTGCTTCGTTCTTTGCATCGGTATTGATTATGAGCCTGATTTTTTTAGTATCCGGGATATCAAATTTAAGTTTCATATTATCTCCCTTCTTACTTTTAATTAAAATTCTTATAATTTTAAGATACATTGCAAAGATAATTTAGTCAAGACGATTTCATGTCTTTTGAAAACAAGTTGCCGCTGCCAAGGGTGGGTACCTGCAGATAAACAACATTGAAGCAGAACTGATATTAGTAAAAACTATTATTATTTCAAACTAATAAAGATATTAATCAAAATTAACAAATTTAATTAATTAAGTAATAGTTTAACTAAATGAGCGCTTCACCGCTTAAGAACATTCCCAAAATATTCATCATTTATCCATTTTGTGATGTCCCTGTTGTTTTCATCGTATATCTTCCAATCAATATGATTGTAACCTGGATTTTTACCGGATTGATCCAGTGCAAAACAAACAATATATTTGTCTTTTCGGTGAACATTGAACTGATATTCCTTGTTTTCAGCCACTGCTGTTATTTCTGCAATTACTCCCTTGTAATTGGAACCATACAACACCAGGTACCGCGATTTGTCCATGGTAAGAACCTGACCCTTATACAGGCCGGTGTCCTGGCTGAAATACTCCAGGCTGCTGTTGCCGTTAATACCCTTTTTAAAAAGAGCAATTCCCGTAAACCGGTAATCAAATTTTGCAGAGTAAACTGAAAACAAAACAATTTCGTGGTTTTCGACCGCAACTGTTTCTTCAATATTAACATCTGAAACTGATACCCCCTCCAGCCCAGAATCCAACCTGCAGGCTTCCAGTATTTTTTCCATTATTCCATGTTCCGGGCCGGATGTTATTGAGGATTTTATATATACTGCCATGCAAGCAATCACTACTATCAAAACAGGAATAAAAACTTTTGCTTTTAATTTCATTACATGCTCCCTTATCAATTATTCCGGTCGATAATCCATTGAATATTCATTCTTATCTATCAGAACCTGCCGTATCTGATGCCATATCCTCCAAGAATTTCACCAGGTCGGGCGAATATGCAGTAAACGATTTGTCTTTATACTCCATGTGACAGTAAATTCCATCCCCATCAAGAATTCTGATGCTTTCCCGGTTTTTCAGGTTAATGACGGCCACAAAATCAGGGGTTGTATATAATTCCTGGTTCCTGTTTATTTTTGCCTTATTATACGCCGCCAGGAATTCCCGTATCAAGGATTCATTCCTTGTTACATCGTATATTTCATTGTTAAGTCGTATACTGTCAATTTCATCCAAAGACAATTTTCCAACCGGGTGGTTTATATTGTACTTAATTAAATAGTGCAGCAGAAACAATGAGCACAGCACCAAAATAAAGATAATTATTTTTCTCTTCATATGGCTCTTTCCCCTCCGGCTCACAACTCATGTTTTATATATGCATCCTGGTACCGGTGCTATTATATAGAACCGGAATTCCTATCTTTTGCCGTGTCAAACCGAGAGTCAAAAAATATGCTGCCTGTAATGCAGGTGATTTCCATATTCTGCATTTTCCAACATAAACCAATATGCCGACTCCAATACTATTATACCAAATAGAACCAACAATAAAAGCCCTGCCGGGGAACATCACCTATAAATGATAATGACCTGCCGCTTCAGGCTGGTAGAGAATTTTCCGAATATGAATATCAATCGTGCCTGTCGGGACATTCCATGAAATCCTGTCTCCCTCGCTGTAGCCCAATATGGCAGTTCCAACGGGGGAGAAAACCGATAATTTCATGTTTGCCATATCGGCTTCATTGGGATATACCAGGGAAACCTCAACCGCTTCCTCCTCATCATTCAGCTGAATCAGCGCCCTGGTATTCATGGTGACGACACCATGTGATACTTGCCGCGGAGGAACTATAATGGCTTTTTGGATTTCATTCTCAAGGCTCCGGATTGTTTCACCAGGAACCGTACCGATATGCAGTTCTTCTTCAATCAGTTTTACCAGCCTGTCCCTGTCCAGCTCGGTAATATAGATTTTTTTATGCACAACCAAACCCTCCCTGATTGATTGAATATACCGGCTCAAGGTTAAAGTGAAAACTTTCGTGTCCGATAATGCTTGTTCCATTGTAAAACCCACACGGAGAAATGCACGAATGGATCGTATATTCTCCTTATGGATTTTGGCAATCACCTTTTCCGAACGATTTTCGAAGAATGCAATTTTTAAAGCCTCGCGGATAGTACTGGTCCCCAGGCCTTTTCCCCAGTTGTTTCGGTCGCCTATGACAATTACCATCTCTGTCATGTTTCCTTTCTTTATCAAACGGACAAAACCGATTGGCTCCTTCTTTTTGTTGTGCACCATATAAAACTTGCCGTTCCTGTTAAAAAATTGGGTCAATATCGGATCATGCACCCGGCTTATTAACTGCTCCATATGACTGGTAACATACGGAGAATCGCTGAGATATTTTATAACATCATCATCTTTCAGCCATTGAATAAGGCAGATTACATGCTGCCTGGTTATTTCGGGGCATAAAAAAATAAAAGGCTCTGACATTTTAACTACATCCTGTCGTTATAATATTAAAGCCTTTCATAGACATGAATATATCATATTCGCTATGACGGTTCTTTGCTCCCAATTATAATAAATATTGCCTGTAATGTCAAATTGACGTTTGACCCTTTACCCCCGGAAGAAGCTGTGGTAATATTGATTAAGGCAATTCCATGTGACATGCAAGTAAAATGCAATGCACCAGACACCTTTCATTTTTCATGTTGCATAAACGGTCATATGTACATATGGTGCTTAAAGAAACACATTTCCATTGCATTCGGTATGACTGGGGTAAAAGTACTTGAGATACATATTTCAGTGTGATAAAATTTGCATTTAAGTGCGTAAAAATACTATCAATGCACAACACGATGTTTTATTGGAGGTTTATTATATATGCGCAGAACCAAGATTATTTGTACCCTCGGACCGGCTTGTGAAAGCGAAGAAATTATGAGAGAACTGGTCCTGGCGGGGATGGATGTGGCCAGGATGAATTTTTCCCATGGTTCATACCAGGAACACAAGAACAGGATAGACATGCTTAAAAAGATCAGGGAGGAAACAGGACGTCCGGTTGCATTGCTGCTGGACACGAAGGGTCCTGAAATTCGCACGGGAAAGTTTAAAGACGGCTCTGTCACGCTTTCGGCCGGTGACAGTTTTACACTGGCCTACGACGATATATTAGGCGACGAGCGGAAGGTATCGGTGTCATATAAAGGGCTGTACCAGGATGTAAAAAAAGGCGATCGGATTCTTGTGGATGACGGATTGGTAGAACTGGAAGTAACAGAGATTAAGGGGAAGGATATTCACTGTACCGTTATAAATGGAGGTAAACTGGGCAACACCAAGGGAATCAATGTTCCGGGAGTGGAAATCAATCTGCCGTCAATTACGCAGCAGGATATTGACGATATCAGGTTTGGAATTGAAAATGACGTCGACTTTATTGCAGCCTCCTTTGTCAGAAAAGCGGAGGACGTAGTTGAAATCAGGAAAGTCCTTGACAAATACAATGGCAAGGATATCAAGATTATATCGAAAATTGAAAACCGCCAGGGTGTAAACAACATTGACGAGATTCTCCTGGTATCGGACGGAATTATGGTGGCCCGCGGGGATTTGGGCGTTGAAATCCCTGTGGAAGAGGTACCCGTTGTACAAAAAATGCTGATCGAAAAGTGTTATCGAAGCGGCAAACCTGTTATTACCGCAACTCAAATGCTGGATTCCATGATTCGCAATCCAAGGCCGACCCGGGCCGAAGCCAGTGACGTGGCTAATGCAATCTATGATGGAACAAGCGCCATTATGCTGTCAGGTGAAACTGCAATGGGCAAGTATCCGGTGGAAACTCTCAAAATGATGTCAAAAATAGCCGAGACAGCGGAAAACTCTATGGACTACTGGAAACGATTCGTGACCACGCAGCATGAGATGCTGCCCACCATAACCAATGCGATAAGCCATGCAACATGCACTACTGCAATGGATTTGAAGGCATCTGCCATAATTACGGTGACAAAATCCGGAAATACTGCACGCATGATTTCGCGGTTCAGGCCCGATTGCCCTATAATTGCAACCACCGTAAGCCAAAAGGTACAGCGCCAGCTGTCGCTTTGCTGGGGAGCGGTTCCGTTCCTGGTTAATGAAGCAACATCCACCGACGAGATGTTTGATATGGGAGTGCAAAAAGCCTTGGAATCTGGCCTGGTGAAGCACGGTGACCTGACTGTAATCACTGCAGGCGTGCCCATAGGCGTCAGCGGTACAACCAATATTCTTAAGGTACAGCTGGTAGGCAAAGTAATCGTGAAGGGAACAGGCATCGGTACGGGTGTAATTACCGGGGAATTATGCGTTGCGAAGACTACTGAGGAAGCAAAAAGCAAATACATAAAAGGCAACATTCTCGTGGTTCCCTATACCACAAATGAAATGATGCCGCTGATAAAAAGCGCTTCGGCATTAATTGTTGAGGAAAGCGGTACGAACAACCATGCCGCTACGGTGGGACTGGCCCTGGACATCCCGGTTATTGTGGGTGCACAGAACGCCACGAGCCTTCTCAGGAGCGGATGTGTTGTTACAGTAGATGCAGAACGCGGCATTGTCCACAATGAAAGCTTGACATCCTGCCACTGATGCCGGAGTATCAGACAAAACCTGAATAACAGCCTGAACGCAAGGGTTTTCTTGCCAACCAGAATAACAGGGAATCCTAAAGATACCCCTGTTATTTTATTTTGTAACTGTTACCACAACTGCTTGAAGACCAACTTTTTTTTAAAAACAAGTTTGGCCGTTGTATTCAGGATGATGTAATGCTGTTTTGAGTGGACAAAAAAGAATCATTAAAAGATACGGCTTAAAACAGGCTTTATATCACTTATATGTTGATAGCAAAAAAATGTCTTTGCTAAAATCAGTAATACAGATAAAGCCAATGAAAATTTGGCAACTTATTGTGCTGAGACCAAAGTAAAAATGTAGTAGCCTGGTCTTATTACAAAATTAAAAGGAAAGGTTGATGCCAAATTATGAAAAGATTCAGTATTAAGTCTTTTATTTTTGGTGTATTGGCAACCGCATTAGTTGTTGGATCCGCCTTACCCGGTTTTGCAGAGGCAACAATGAAGACTGCTGAACTGTATTATAACTCAATTAAAGTCAGGCTTAACGGTAAAATATTAGAGCTGAGGGACGCAAAAGGAAATCCCGTTGAACCGTTTGTAATGGACGGGACGACTTATTTGCCTGTGAGAGCAATTGCAGAAGCCCTTGGTTTACAGGTGGAATGGGATGGTGAAACCCAAACCGTTGTATTGGGCCAGGATCCGGAATATGATCAGCCTGCCGCATGGCTTGGAGATTTAAAGACTTTTTCCGGTGAACACAGATATTTTGTCAATGAATCCGGCATATACGAAGGTACTGATTTTATGGCAAATGACGGATCAACCTATGAAAGGTATTGGTACCCTGAAACTGAAGAAGTCACCTATTTATTGAACGGTCAATACAGCAAATTTACCGGTACCATTTATTTAACTGAAGACTCCAAGAACTCTATACAAGGATTTCAAATCGGCATGTCAAGATATTTAATATATCTTGATGACAAACTGGTATATACCTCCGATTCAATAACCCCCGGAAGCCTGCCATGCGAGTTTTCCATTGATGTCACCAATGCATATAAATTGAAGATCGTTCATCAATTTGCTCATACTCCTTATGACAGCTACCTTAATAGTAAAAATGGAGCACATGCAACACCAATCGGAAACCCCGCGCTCTGGAAATAACCCAAATTAATTTCTTGCATAAAAGAAAGCGGAGACTTTAAAGTGTGTGCTGGCAGTAAAAAAGAACCTTTCTTAAGGTTCTTTTTTTCAGTTAAATTATTTGAAGTTTTTCGGCACAGTTTTTTGCAGGCAGAAAAACCAAATTGGTTTATAAAAAACGTTTTATTAATGTATCGGCAAGATCGGTTCGTTCCCAGGGCATATCAACCGCATTGCTGCCAAAATGGCCATAACATGAAACCGCTGAAAAAATCGGGTTATTCAGACCAAATTTCCTGATGATGGCGGCCGGGCGAAGATCCATGGTTTGCAGAATATATTTGCACAGGTCCTCATCCGGAATCTTGCCTGTGCCAAAGGTATCAATCATAGCAGAAACCGGTTCTGCAAGGCCAATGGCATAGCCCAGCTGTACTTCGCATTTATCCGCAAGGCCTGCGGCTACAATATTCTTGGCTATATACCGGGCCATATACGCCCCGCTGCGATCCATCTTTGATCCATCCTTGCCTGAAATTGCTCCTCCCCCCCACCTTGAATAGCCTCCGTATGTATCAACCTCGGTTTTTCTGCCTGTCAAGCCCGAATCTGCAGCCGGTCCTCCCGTTACAAACCTGCCCGAAGGATTAATAAAAATCTGCGTGTCGTCATCAATTAATTTTTCAGGCAGGGCAGGGTAAATGACATGTTTTATTATGTCATTGCGAAGTGTTTCTGTTTTCACGTTTTCCATATGCTGGCAGGACAGTACAATGGTCGAAATTCTCAATGGAATCCGGTCCTGATATTCAACTGTCACCTGGGTTTTACCGTCCGGCAGCAGGTATGGCAACTCACGGCTTTTACGTGCATGTTCAAGCCCTTTTGCCAGGGAGTGAGCCAGCTCAATCGGAAGCGGCATCAGGCAATCTGTTTCCCTGCAAGCAAACCCGAACATCATACCCTGATCGCCTGCACCCATATCCAGCGCATCCTGCTTTCCCGCTACACACCTCGCAATATCCGGGGACTGTTCATGCAAATCAATAAGAATGCTGCACGTATCGGCATCAAATCCACGCCCGCGCTCGTTATAGCCAATATCCCTGATAACCTGCCTTGCAATTTTCTCATAATCCACCCTGGCATTTGCGGTAATCTCCCCGAATATATGCAGCTGGTTGACAGTGCATGTAACTTCACAGGCAACATGCGCCTCGGGATCATATACCAGTATCTCGTCCAGTATGCGATCTGCTATCTGATCGCATATTTTATCGGGATGGCCCCTCGTTACCGATTCTGATGTAAAATACGTTTTCATAGGCACTCCCTGCCTTAAACAGCTTCCTTATGAGGTTTCAGCTTTCCGCTTGTTATCGGTTTGTAGTCAATATGACTCCAGATTTCGTCAGCAACGGGAGCCCATTTTTCTGCCGCAGCCACACATTTATCACAATAATCACCGGCTTTTTCAGGGCATTTCAGGTCGGTTGATTTTGCCCCGGTTTTTTCCACCATTTCTGTTAACCGACCCGGGTTGTCCAGTACGGGACAAGGTCTCAACATGTTGTCATTAAACGGCTGCCGTGTACGGTAAGCCTTGAAAAGAGGGGACTGGTATGCTTCAAGCAGCGTTTTTTCCCTGATATTTGAATCAGAATAATGCACAAATGCGCATGGCTCAACGTCTCCGTTTGCGTTTATGTGGATATAGGCTCTTCCAGCAGCAATACATCCGCCGACAAACTGACCGTCGTTCCAGAAATCAAGAGTGAAAATGGGTTTTTCTTTCCTGAATCTGCGAATCTGTTCATACATAAACTTACGTTGTTCGGCGCTTACCATTAATTCGGGAACGGCTTCAGCACCTATAGGCATATAAGTAAACAGCCAGGCAAATTTTGCCCCCTGCCTGATCATTTCGTCGAAATATTCTTCACTGCCTATAACATCAACATTTTTGCTGGTGTAACAACAGGATATGCCGAATGCAAGCTTGTGTTCCCTTAAAATTTTCATTGCCCGCATTATTGCACGGTATGTACCTTTACCGCGCCTGTAGTCGGTAGCCTCTTCAAAACCCTCAACACTGATGCAGGGCACAAAATTCTTAACCCTGAGCATTTCCTTTGCGAAATCCTCGTCAATCAACGTGCCGTTGGTAAATGCCAAAAATGCACAGTCCTTGTGTTTTTCGCACAGTTTTATAATGTCATTCTTCCTGACAAGCGGCTCGCCGCCCGAGTAAATATAAACATAAGTACCGTGTTCCTTCCCCTGGTTTATTATACCGTCCAGCTCTTCCAGCGAAAGATTCATTTTATTCCCGTACTGTGCGGCCCAGCATCCGGTACATTTGAGATTGCAGGCGGATGTCGGATCCATAAGAATGGCCCACGGAATATTGCAGTTATATTTTTCGGAAAGCCTCGTCTGAATCGGTGTACCAATCATCGAGCCGTTAACAACCAGGTTTTCAAAAAGGGCTTTGCGCTGGCCGGCATCAATGTCGGTCCACAAACTCCTTATCAATTTTGACCAGTTGCTGTCCGGTTCGGAAATGGCCTCACGTACTGCCGCAACCTGTTTGGTAACTCCCTTCCCACTGTCATGTTCCACAAGCCAATCCAGGACTTTAGGGATATTCGCGGCGGGATCCTTGTCAAGATAGCTGTAAACTGCCTTCATGCCTAATTTAATTGCTTTATCTGGTATATTCATATGATCAACCTCCCCAACAATCTTCTCAGGTTGAGTTTACAAAAGGAGGCACATCTGGCTCAACAGTCAAAAAGGGAGTTCTGTTCGTTTTTTGAACATAACTCCCTTTTTATATAATATTTGTACATGTTGTCACTTTTGCCTATTTATTGGACAAATTATTATTTTTGTCTGATAAGTTTTTCAGGGACTGGCGTATATTCCCTTCCATAAAGGTACTCAATTTATCAATTGATTCATTTATATCAGGTTTCATATCATTCCACAGGTACTTTAAAAAATATCCTATAAATGCATACTGGTAGAATTCTGATATGTATCTTATATCCTCGTCGGTCACATTCAATCCTTCGGCTTCTTTTTTAACCAATTCGTACATGTGCCTGTTGGTGGACTCAAAAACATACCGTTCCAGCTGATCCCTGTCCAACGAATTAAATATATGATACACAATCTGCTTGTTTTCGGTTACTGTTTTCATAACGGCCTTAAGCATATTCTGCCAGGAATCATTTGCACTGGTTTCTATTACTTTTTCCAGCTCTTCTTTGAAGAAGGCTTCCAGAAGATCATAAATGTCACGGAAATGATAGTAGAAGGTGTTCCTGTTGATTCCGCATCTTTCAATAATATTTGTTACCGTGATCTTATCCAGCGGGCTTTTTTCAAGCATTTCACGGAATGTCTGGATTATTGCTTTCCGTGTAAACTGTGCCATTTTTCTTCTCCTTAATCGAGGTAAAATTCCACCTCATTCAAGCTGTAAAAGCATATAACATATGAAAATAACCTTCCTGCATATGGCAGGCTTTGCACAGCAAAACCTGCCGCTGCAACAAGAAGGTTAATATATTTTACGGAGGTGTTACTCTTTACTCTTCAGGCATTGGAGCCGGTGTCTCCTTTTTTGGTTTGTCTGCAACCGCGCTTTCAGTTGTAAGAATCATGGATGCAATTGATGAAGCATTCTGCAGTGCGCAGCGTGCAACTTTGGCAGGATCAATGATTCCTGCTTCAAACATGTTGACAAATTGCTCTTTCACGGCATCATAACCTATGCCCTTTTCACTCTGTTTAACCCTGTCAACAATAACCGAACCGTCTACTCCTGCGTTCACGGCTATTTGACGGAGAGGTTCCTCAAGAGCTTTCAGGATAATTGATGCACCTGTCTTTTCATCCCCCTCAAGGGAGTTAACCAGCTTTTCAACTTCAGGAATTGCATTTATATATGCAGTTCCGCCGCCGGGCACAATGCCTTCCTCAACCGCAGCCCTTGTCGCATTAAGAGCATCTTCAACCCTGTATTTCTTTTCTTTCATTTCAGTTTCGGTTGCTGCGCCCACTCTGATTACAGCAACACCACCGGCCAGTTTTGCCAGGCGTTCGTTCAGTTTTTCCTTGTCGTATTCCGATGTTGTTTCCTCTATTTGCTTCCTTATCGATTCAACCCTGTCTTTAATTGCCTTTTGATCTCCGGCGCCATCGACTATTATGGTGTTTTCTTTCTGAACTTTAACCGATTTGGCTTTTCCGAACCATTCAAACTTGATGTCCTTTAAAGCCATGCCAAGTTCATCGGATATAACTTGTCCACCTGTCAGGATTGCAATATCCTGGAGCATTTCTTTTCTCCTGTCGCCATAGCCTGGAGCTTTAACGGCCACACATGTAAATGTGCCTCTCAGCTTGTTGACAATAAGCGTTGCAAGGGCATCGCCTTCAACATCCTCTGCAATTATAAGAAGCTTTCCTCCGTTCTTAACTATTAATTCAAGTGCGGGAAGCAGATCCTGCGCACTGCTGATTTTCTTGTCGGTTATAAGGATGTACGGATCATCAATTACAGCTTCCATCTTTTCGCTGTCGGTAACCATGTAGTGGGAAATATAGCCCCTGTCAAAGGACATACCTTCAACGTATTCTATAAATGTTTCCGATGTTTTGGATTCTTCTATTGTAATAACACCATCGGATGTAACTTTTTCCATCGCATCTGCAACAAGCTTGCCTATCTCTTCGTCACCTGAAGAAATTGTGGCTACAAACGCCATGTCGCTCTTGCCCTGTATTTTCCTGCTGCTGTTTTTCAACGCTTCAACGGTTTTTTCGGTCGCCTTGTCAATTCCTCTTTTCAGGATAATCGGATTTGCACCTGCAGCAAGGTTTTTCATACCTTCCCTTACAATTGCCTGTGCGAGAAGGGTGGCTGTTGTAGTACCGTCACCGGCAATATCATTGGTTTTGCTTGCCACTTCTTTTACAAGCTGGGCACCCATGTTCTCATAGGGATCTTCCAGTTCAATCTCCTTCGCAATTGTAACACCGTCGTTCGTTATAACAGGGCTTCCGTATTTTTTGTCCAGCACAACATTTCTTCCTTTAGGCCCAAGTGTTACCTTAACGGTGTTAGCCAGTTTATTTACACCGGCCTCGATTGCTTTCCTGGCTTCAAGATCATATGTTATCATTTTTGCAGACATGCGCAATTCCACCTTTCTTTATTCTATAATTGCCAAAATATCATCCTGCTTTACTATCAGGTATTCCTCGTCGTCCAGTTTTATTTCGGTTCCGGCATATTTGCTGTAAAGAACTTTGTCGCCCTTTTTTACATACATCTTAATTTCCTTGCCGTCTTTTACTTCACCCGGACCGACTTCAACAACTTCTGCGATATAAGTTTTTTCCTTGGCCTTGGAGGGAAGAACAATTCCGCTTTTTGTGGTTTCTTCTGCTTCGGTTTGCTTTAATACAACCCTGGACCCCAACGGTTTTAAAAGCATAATTGATCAACTCCTTCTTTATTATTAGTTATTGATATGAGATACCCCGTTGCAAAAAACGGGGAAACTAAAAGACCTTGCTGATAAAGAACTGCAGAATGCACTCACCAATATTGTTCGGAGTCTTTTAGCACTCACCATTAACGAGTGCTAACAACTATAATTTTATTCTATTGCTTTTTTTAGTCAATTAAAAACGATCCCGGATTTTTGAGATTATATTCAAATACCTGGCAATATTTAAGCAAATCTTCGTTTTTCTAATTAATGCTGCGGCATTTATTTAATTTCTTCCTGAAATACTTCCATCTATTGCTAAAACAAGGCATACTGTTTATACTTTTATTGTGGTAAATTAACCTGTATATTTCCTCAGTCTGATAGCAGGGGAGATTGATTTGGGCAGAAGGATAACAAGGAGAGGCTTTGATCCGGATGATTTCAAATGGTTTTCAGATGAAGCCGTTGAAAAACTGAAAAAAGCACAGGATGAAATCCAATGGCTGCTCGACAGGGGGTATAAATTCGACTCCGCGCATCCTTTCGTATGCAATCACTACTTGTTTTCGGCAAGGCAAAGGCTTGCCATCCAAAGATCGGTTACCGGCTCGCTGAACCTGGAAAAGAGGGAAAAAACAATTCTGCCGCTTGAGGTTGCCAGGGACGGATGTATTTATATCGACGGGTTTAACCTGATTATTACCCTGGAGGTTGCATTGTCGGGAAGCCCGGTGTTTCTCGGAAAAGACGGTGTGGTAAGGGATCTTGCAGGGCTTAGGGGAACATACCGTATAATAGACAAGACCGATATGGCTTTGAAACTGATTGGGGAAAGCTTAAAGGACCTTTCGGTCCAGGGGGCAATGTTTTTTCTTGACTCCCCCGTTTCAAACTCCGGACGCCTTGGAAGCAAGATACTTGAGTGTTCTTATGACTGGAATATTCCCGTCGATGTCGAACTTGTTCCAAATGCCGACGTGGTTCTTTCCAAAATGAACAGGATCGTAACCTCCGATGCAATAATCCTGGACTCCTGTGCGGGCTGGTTCAATCTTGCGCGGAAAATAATCGAAGATTACATAAGCTATGCATGGGTTGTGGATTTGAGTTAATGAGTAATATATGTACAGGTTGAATATGAATGATTTCCTGAAGGTTTCGGCTAATAACCCGGATTAATAAAGCATTGCATGCTGTTTTGCCTTATCGGTAGCTTTCCGTTGTATATGCCGCGGACATAAGTCGGCAAGTAATACATCCGGATTTATTTTTCTGAAAAATAGTAAAATACTTGCTTTTAAAGTATATTTTTATAATAAAAAATTGCAATCTGCGTCCTGTCCCGCAGATTCAGCTTCTCAAGGATTATGCTTATATAATTTCTGACGGTGCCCTCGCTTAAATATAGTTTTTGGGATATTTCCCTGTTTGTAAGCCCTTCGGCTATAAGTTTTATTATATCGATTTCCTTATCATTCAGGCCTAAATTCTCCATGATGTTTTCCTTTTCATTATGAGTGAATACAGGTATCTTATTTATGATTTCATCGCCAAAAACCCTCTGTCCCACGTACACAGCCTTAACCGACGGTATTATGCTTTCAAAATTCTGCTTCAGTATTATCCTTTCGCACCTATCCGGAAAGCCCTGGAAATATATTCATCATCGGTAAAGGTTGTAAGAAAAAGAATTTTTGCCTGTTTATCCATGCTTATTATTTTTTCGGCAGCATCAATTCCAGTCATCCCGTCCATCCTGATGTCCAGCAGGAGAATGTCGGGCCTGTGTTTTTTATACAGCTCCACTGCTTCCGGGCCGCTATTGCCTGTTGCGACAACTTCAATCCCGTTGTCAGATTCCAGTATTGTTTTAAGAGAATTTGTCACCAGCCTGTCGTCATCCACAACCAAAACTTTCATATAACACCTCTGGTATCAGGCAGTCTTCTTGGGGACTGAAATAAAAATCTCAAAACCGTTTTCTGTGCTTATATTGATATTTCCTCCCAGGGAATCAACCCTGTCAACCATGTTGGAAAGGCCAAGACCGTCGCCTATATCCCGTACTTTTCCGTTATCCTTTATGATTAACTGGTAAAGTGCGGGATGCTCAATTAATGCGATTGTCACTTTTGTTGCGTTGGAATGCCTCATCACGTTTGACAAAGCTTCCTTAACTATTGAAATAAACGTATATTTCAGCTTTTTATCGGGATTGCTGTACATATTGTAATCATAGTCAACCTCACAGAATGTGAACTTCTTTATCAGCTCCCGTATCTGCAGATCCAAATCTATTGATTCTTCGTATAATTTATGTACACTTGTCCTGATGTTGTTCATGGCCTGGTTCAGGGTATCATTCAGCTCTTTCAGGTGAGTTTTCATCTTTTCATCCCGGTTGACGGTCATAAGTGCGCCTGCCTGCAAAATGGCGCTTGAAAGCAAATGCCCCACACTGTCATGAATATCTCTTGCAATCCGGTTGCGTTCATTCAATGTGGCAAGATACAGTTCATTATCCTGCTTTTCGATCAGTTCCACTTTCTGCTTTTTTAATTTTATTGACATCTCCCTTGCTTCATCACCAAGCTCATTGATTTTCTTGTAAAGCTTCTCCCGGGTGTTGATATGATACCGTAATATTATGCTGAAGGCTGTCATTATTGTGACTATAAAAAAAACAAGGATTGATGAAGACCCGGAAAAATGAATCAAGGGTATAATTCCCAAAAGGTTTATATACCGGTACCTGTTATAAAGCATATCATATGCTGTCAAAGGCATGAAAATTAATGCTTCAGGCGCAAAACAGCATAAAACCGAAAACCCGGTTGTCAGTATGACTTTTATCCCGTCATTGTCAAAATAGCTCAGAAAACCGCTGATTATCACCGGTACAAGCACAATCGCCACATTTATGCCGAAATCCGGCTGGCAAAGGTATATAACCAGGCAGCTCACAAATAAAATAAACTTTTCCAAAACGCCGGAGTAATTTAACATTTCACTACCTGCCGCATCCGAAAATAAATATACGGAGTATCTCCCAGCAAATAATTCCCTGCGAAAGCATTTTATCACATAACAGTTTATTTGTATATCATGGCTGAAATCGTTTTTTTCTTCGAGACAGGGGTGAGACAGGGGGACGGTCGGTTCTCTTGTCTCATGACATTTGTCATATCGATATATGACTTATTTCACTTAAAAAAGAAACCATTTCCAGTTACAATTTATACTGCAGGATAATGATGCGTACCAGGCATAAACCGTCAGGAGGTCTGTAAAATGGTTGTCAACGTTAGAAATCTTGTAAAAAGATATGGTGACCTGCTTGCCATTGATCATCTTTCTTTTTCGATAAAAGAAGGGGAAATCTTTGGCCTGCTTGGTCCGAACGGCTCGGGCAAGACAACGGCGATAAACTGCATTTTATCATTGCTCAAATACGATAAGGGCGAGATCGAGATTTTCGGACAGCCCATGCGGCCCGATGCATATGACATTAAGCGGAATATAGGCATTGTAATGCAAAACGTCGCCGTATACGATGAGTTGACCGTGTACCAGAATATTGATTATTTCTGCGGGCTGTACGTCAGCGATAAGGGCACAAGAAAAAAGCTGGTTAAGGAGGCCATTGATTTTGTGGGTCTTGGCGAATTCACTAAATTCTATCCCAAGAAGCTTAGCGGTGGTCTATTAAGACGGCTTAACATTGCATGCGGCATTGCCCACAAACCGAGACTGATAATTCTTGACGAGCCTACGGTTGCGGTTGATCCCCAGAGCCGCAATAGAATCCTGGAAGGAATACTGGAGCTTAACAGGCAGGGAGCCACAATTATTTACACCTCACATTACATGGATGAAGTGGAGCAGATCTGCAGCAGGATTATGATTATCGACAAGGGCAGGGAAATTGCAACGGGAACAAAGGATGAGCTTAAAGCAATGATATCCCTCGGTGAAAAAATAACCGTTGAATCATACAGTATTACCGAAAATCAAATATCGGAAATTGGGAATCTGCCCGGCGTTACTTCGGTTGAGTATAAGAACAATATTTTGAAGATAAAGTCTGGCAAGGGCACCAATAATCTTGAAACAATCCTGGATTATATCCGGAAAGAGAACATCCATTTCGGAAGAATATATTCGGAAATGCCTACGTTGAATGATGTTTTTCTTGAAATAACAGGCAAGGAACTGAGGGACTAAGAGGTGATTCACGATGTTCATGCATGTTTTTACATACAGGTTAAAATGCCTTCTCAGGGACTATCAAAGCATTTTCTGGACATTGCTTTTCCCCTTGATCATGGCAACTTTTTTTAACATGGCATTTTCAAACCTTAACAGCGCAGAAGCGTTCAACCCAATTAACGTAGCGGTTGTAAATAACGAGGAGTACCTGCAGGACGGGAGCTTCAAAACAGCCCTTGAAAAAGCGTCTACAGGCGATGGCCGGCTGTTTAATCTTTCGGTTGTTTCGGCCGAAGAAGCCGATCAAATGCTCAGAGACAACATTATCGACGGGTATATTATCGCTGGGCGGCCGATAAAGCTTGTGGTAAGTAAATCGGGTTTAAACCAGAATATAATAAAAAGCTTCATAGATAACTACATCCACACCGTTTCGGTTTTCGGCACCATCCTGTCAAAAGCTCCCGGCAAGCTTCAGGACCTATTAAATGATATAAATAACAGGGTGAATTATGTTAAAGAGGTATCAACTACAAGCGCAGAACCTGATAATATCATTCTCTATTTTTATTCCCTAATTGCAATGTCCTGCTTTTACGGAGGCTTTTTGGGAATGCGCGAGGTATCGGATATCCAGGCGAACATTTCCCCTGTCGCGGCAAGGATTAATACTGCGCCTGTCCATAAGCTGAAAACGTATTTATACAGCTCTGCAGCATCAATTATTATACATCTGGCCGAAATGTATATTTTGCTCGCGTATTTGATTTTTATCCTGAAAGTTGATTTTGGCTCAAAAACCGCATATGTCCTTCTCACCACGTTTATCGGCTCTATAGCGGGTTTTTCCTTCGGTGCGTTTATAAGTGCGCTTGTAAAAAAGTCAGAGGGGCTCAAGGTAGGGATTATAATAAGCGTAACAATGCTCTGCTGCTTCCTTGCGGGTATGATGAACCAGGACATGAAATATGTCATATCAAAAAATGCGCCGGTGTTATCATATCTTAATCCTGTAAACCTATTGACCGACGCTTTTTATTCACTGTATTACTATGACACCTATACGAGGTTCTTTACCAATATTGTTATGCTGGCAGCCTTTATTGCCGTATTCTGTTCGGGAACATATCTGATAATCAGGAGGAGAAAATATGCAAGTCTTTAAACTCTGCCTGAAAATATTATATAAAAACAAGGGGCTCATGTTGATATACATTGTAATATTCCTTGCCATATCCATAATAATGTCTTTAACCGCCGCAAATGACAGCCCGACCGATGCTTTGTTCAATCCGGTCAAAACCACAATTGCCTTCATAAGCGAAGACGACACCCCTTTAATTAACGGTTTTAAGGAGGAACTGGCCAGGGTTGCGGATTTTGCGGATATTCCTGATGAAACCGAAGCACTGCAGGATGCTCTTTTCTTCCGCCAGGTCTCATGCATTCTCCGCATCCCTGCAGGTTTTACAGCGGAATTCATGAACGGAGGAAACGCCCGGCTTGAAAAAATGAGCATACCAAATTCTGTTAAAAATGTGCATATAGACCTGTTCATTGATAACTATTTCAATACCGCAGGGATCTATGTGCAAAACATGGACGGCATCACCCAGCAGGAACTGGTGACGTATCTTAAGAAAGATCTGTCCGGAACCGCATCGGTTGAAATGAAAACAAACGGCAAAAAAACTTCAAACTTGACTTTTCTAAATTATTTTTTCAATTACTTTGCATATTCGCTGTTGTCCATAATCATCCTCGGAATGAGTACGCTTACGCTTATTTTCAACGACCGGGATCTGAAAATGAGAAACAACTGTTCACCGGTAAGCAGTAACAGCATGAGCATGCAGTTTATACTGGCAAGCCTGGCATTTACCTTTATATCCTGGCTGATAATGGTTATACTGTGCCTGCTGGTGAAATCCGGCAGTGGTTTCAGCGTTAATACGGTATTCCTTATAATAAGTTCATTTGTTTTCGCGTTCTGCTGTTCAGGTATCAGCTTCCTAATCGGCAACCTGGTAAAAAGCCGCGATGCAATCACAGCGGTAACCAATGTTGTTGCCCTTGGAATGAGTTTTATCAGCGGTGTTTTTGTGCCACAGGAGTTTATCGGCAGTTCGGTCCTGAAAATAGCAAGTTTTACCCCGGCATACTGGTATGTTAAGGCGAACAATACAATTGCCGGACTTAACGCATTCACCTTTGACGCAATAAAGCCTGTCCTGTATGACTTGTTAATTGTTATAGGCTTCGGCCTGGCATTTTTCTCGGTAAGCCTTGCTGTCAGAAAAAGAAACAGGTCATTTGCATGACCTGTTTCATATACTTGGTACAAGGGAATAGGCGGGTTTATCCTATTTCCCTGCATATCCTGATAAAATTCCTTACCTGCCTGTCCGGCACCGACTCATCTATGCCTACACAGGAAAATGACAGCAAATCCAGGGGTTTCCCATCTTCTGCAAGTTTACAAATATCTTTTTTGAGTTCCTCTTCGCTTACATCCATAAGCTTGACCGGGCTATACCTTGCATTCAGATGAATATCACCGAGAATACTTCTCACACTTTTAATATCAGAACCGGCACCTACTTCTGCAAAACTTAGGTTTTTAACTTTTGCATATCCCTCGGCAACATGCTCCATTGACTTGCCGCAATGATGAATTCCAAAAGGTTTGAATTCTTCAGCAAGAATATTGTCATATTTCAGGAGATAATTTTCATAAATATCCAGGGAAACCATTTCCACACTGCAATTTGACGTAACATACACGTCGGGAATTGTTTTACTGACTATTGAAGTAACCCCTGCTGAAAGATGCTTTGACACTTTTTTCAGCCTTTTGCCTATATCAACTGACAATCTTGTGCAAACATCAAGCAGGTGATTGGCAAGGTCGGGATTTGTATAATAATCAATAAAAAACTCCATACCCCTGACATCCAATGCAATATTCTGTATCCCCATGAGGTTTATACAGGAGTTTATGTACCCAAAATCTTTCATAAGCCTGTCAATCTGAACCTGTATCCTGCTCCAGGCTTCACAGTTATCCAGGTTTGGAACATCCAGTTTCATTATGCTTTCCTCATCAAGGTTTGCACACACTACCTCAGGCGGATCAGCATCAGAATACCTGACTTTGCAGCCCAGTATCCCGGAATACAGGAATCCTGACGCAATAAGATCAGACCCCAGAATAGGCCTTGGTTTCGGGTCTTCCTCCCCCAGCCCCAGGTCGCCGAACTTCTCATAAAGCGTTTTTCTCATCCTTATATCTGCTTCGATTCTGTAATCCACATCATAAAAGAATTTTTCGTTAAAAGATACATTTGAATTCTTATGCCACCATCTCGGGTGAAAAGTTACATCTACCTGTACTGACATTGTATTCCTCCTTGCCTTTCTGTATCAGTTATTTTGTTCGGGTGCAGAAAATCAGCATAATACTCGTCATAGCTTATGTATTTTCCATAAACCTCCGTTGCAAATTCGGTCCCTGCCTCAAATGCCACGGTTTTTATTTATATCCGGTTATATTCTCTTTTCTCTTTTCCCTTCGGATATCTGAAATAAAGCCATTTTTTGCATTCTCACCATACCATTTGAATTCTTCAGTGTTCGCTGAACAAGTTCAGGTTCATAATCATCGGGAAGCTTATCGCACTTATTTACCGGAACCTTAAAGTCATATCGGTCTTCAATAATATGCATGTTTCCGTAAAAATCATGATCCAACCCGACGTTTACGTATGTAGTGACCTTCTCGCACGGTGGTATAATCTTCTCTAAAATACTTCATCGTCAATGTTGTTATTCATACCGGGAAAAGTTCTTTCAGATGTTTTATCCTGATATTCATTTCCATTCACTATATCCAAATTCTTTTTATAGCTTTTGAAGTAAGTTCCTGCACAGACAAAAAGGATTATAATCAGTATTACATTAACCATTGTAATACCGGTAAATTTTATATACTTTTCCTCATGAACAAACCCCCGCTTTGGGAATATCAATATTATAACATGATTGAGGGATTTTATCAATTAATGCCGAAAAAGCACATATTATAAAATTAATCAAAAGCTTAATTACCCTGTTCCGGTGCCGACAATTATCCAGCCGCTTTTTTCGGTTTCCTTTCTGAGCAATACGTTTATCAGCAGAATTCCGTCATTGTGTACAAGGGGAATTTTATAAGCAAAGTCGACCCGCGCTTCATATTCCAGTGCTCCGGGAAAGATCTGGATCTCCTTTGGTCCTATAATTTCCACAAGCTTTGCGTTACAATATTATTGTCAAAATCTTCTTCCCTGTTATAAAGATATTGCTCATCAAGATTCATCGACCCCCCTGTTTTACTGCACGTTCAGTAACATCTGACAATTGGTTGTTTAGCAATCCGCATGTTATTTTATTCATTAACCTGGTTCCCAATAATATAAAATGCATCCTTATCAGTAAATATTTCGGCAAGTATTATTGAACAATAATGCCCATGGTCTTCCCAGTTGAGACATGGACAGAAAATAAGGAAAAACGGTCATTTTTCATGAAAAATTTCATTGACGCTTTCAGTATTATTAATACAATTAGATTATCCATTATGCATAAAACGGGAGGGCACAGAATGTATAAAAATGCATACTACATTCATCAATACCAATATAACAGGCCGCCTGCACATGTTGACTGGGATATGGATTGGATCTCAAGCAACGGTTTTAATGCGGTATCTATAGTAATCAACGAAATTGACCTGATAAAAACCGAAATTGGCATCGATCGTGTATTCAAATCAGCAAAAAAACATGGACTGAAAGTTCATCTTGTTCCTGCCCGCTGGGGTGGTATTCTGGCAGGAGCAGTCGGTGTGCAGAGCCTTTTTTGTATACAGCATCCAGAATTTTTAATATACGACGAAAAAGGTAAACCTGTTGTGAATAAATACTGGGGAGCGATGGCCAGTATCCATTGTCCGGAAACATACGCTTTTTTTTGTGAAACCATAGATTTGATCTTCAGAAACTGGGATTTTGACGGAATCATATGGGATGAACCAAAAAGCTTTGACATTGTCGACCTAAGCCCCTGTGCCAGAAAAATAAGGCCTGAAAATGCCGGTGTCGAATGGGATCGCGAACAATTCGCGCATTTTTTTGATAAGCTTGGAAAATACATAAAAGATAAATATCCGAATGTACGTCTCTCAATGTTTATTTACGGAGACTACACCGATGATATTTTTGATTGCTGCTGCCGGATTAATCATCTTGACGATGTCGGAATTGACGGCAATCCTTTTGTTCCGCTGCGCAGTACAGATAAAAGAAGAAAAACCCTGATTGGAAACGCCTTCCGTTTTCATAAAAAAGCGAAATCTTACGGTAAAAATTCGCTTGCTTTACTGGAGAATTTCGGAATGACAAAAGAGGAAAACAAATTAATGGAAGAATCCATGCCCGAAATCCTCAGTTATGGGATTGATCATTTGCTTGCATATTATTATGGCCGGAACAATGAAGATCCTGATGAGAATATGGAAATTATTTCCCGCTTCTTTAAAAACTGCTGATATGTTGATTTAATAATTATTCCGGTCATGCATTAAACCCATAGTCTGATACGTATGCATGACCGGAAATTAACTTTTTTATTTCAGGATTGTCAGCAGTTAAGTTCCTCGAGTTTTATACTCCGCACATACTCGGATGGCGTTGTATTGGTATACTTTTTAAACATTTTGGAGAATTGTTTATTATTGTTATAACCCACTTTTTGTGAGATCGCAGTTACCGTCAGGCTGCTGTTTTCAAGAAGTTCCTTTGCTCGTTCCATTTTCAGCATGGTAAGATAGTCTTTGAAGTTTTTACCGGTCTGTTCCCTGAAAAGCTTTGAAAGATAAGGTGTTGAAACACCAAGTTCGCCCGCTACATCGGAAAGGCTTAAATCACTTTCGTATCGCTTATGAATAATATTAAGTGCGTACCTGATTAAACCGTCGGCTGCTTCCTTCCTCTGTTCGATCCAGTACAAAGACCTTTTAATATAATCAATGGCCCAGTCGATTACCTGATCAATATTGGTAAATTTCTGTTCAAAATGAATAAAGCATTCAGTAATCTCTTGGAGTATTTTTTGATCACTCAGTCCCCTTTCAACCAGGAAATCATAAATTGTATTAATGAAATCCTTGCAGTAATATGCATAATCCAACAGGAATTTATCATGATTTCGAATCATTTCAAGATTTTCTCTTAATGTTTTTTCAAGATCTTTTGTATTCTGACATTGCATCAGCTTGTCCTTAAATTTCTTTTTTATGTAAAAATAACTCAGGCTTTTATTTGTTTTTTTGTCAATTTCATATCTGCAAATAACACCGTTTCCAAAAATAAACTGGTATTTCAGCGCATTTTTTGCCTCATGGGCACTCTGACCAATATTCTCAAGAGCATCTACAGCATTTCCAATCCCTATGGTACACTCAAGCATAAACTCACTGTGAACAATATTGCGGAAAAACTCACATTGTATCTTTAATTTACGCATTAATTCATCGACATGCTGAGTATGGGGAAATGAAACAAGGGCAAACATCCTTTTGTAATTCTCTTCTTCAACAACAAAGATTTTAACAGGATTGAAATTATACAGAAGCAGGCTCTCAAATACATGTATAAGATTTGATTTTTGCTCCTGAATCATATCATCAATTCTGTTTTCGTTTACTGCTTCAAACTGTGCTATTGCAACGACGAATTTTCTGTTATGATCAATTTCGAAAAACTCCGCCTGCCTGATTATTTCATCCCTGTTGCCAATATCGCCAAGTATGATTTTATAAATAAAATATTGTTTTAAAAGGGATTCACTTTTGTCCAGTTCTCTCTGCAACGCATCATTTCTCTTTTCATACATCTCCTTCTGAACCCGCACCGACTGAAGCTGCTGTATAATATTTTCAATTCTGCTGCTGATCTGGGAAAGCTCATTTCCGCTCTCAGCAACTTTTTCCGCATCCGGGATGTTAACACTTTTCAGGAATTCATGCAGCTTTCGTATGGGATTGTAAAACTCCCTGGCAAAGCAATAAGAACATACAATTATCAATATAAAGCACAACAGTGATATCAAAAAAAGATTGTACCTGATTACTCCTATTTGCTCAGTTACTTCACTTTCCTTTACAATTGCAATATATTTCCATGCATTATGTTTTGAAACGGTATAGGTAACCAGGTATTTATCCCTGCCGTCATTCACGAAAAAGTCGGTTTCTTCATTGCTGTTGATTCCCTTTATAATTTGATGATACAGGGAGCTTCCGCGCAATGTGCCATTGTCTACAAGAATATTGTCCTTTTCATCAATGACTGCTACATAACCGGTTTTTCGTATTACCTTTCGGGATATGAAGTCAAAGAAAACATCATTTTTCAGTTCAAGGACCATTAATCCTGAAGGATTGTTGTAATGACTGTTAAGGCGGTAAACAAAACGAATATTGTCATACCCGTCTTCAATGGGAAGCCTTTCCCCCGGCATTAACCATTTCTGCATCGGAATATCATGTAAATACGTTCTTAGATTTTCCACCTCATGATCATTCAGAACACTGATTTTACTCTCACTGACACACATGGTGTTTTGCACACTGTAAATCCTGAAACCGTTAATCAGCTCATTGACATGTGATATTGATTCAAGAACGTTGGACAGACTGTTTATTGTCACCAGGTTCGAATAATTCCGTATATTCAGTTTTTGAGATATAAACGTATTGAGTGAAGGATTTGAAAGGACCTGGTAAATGGCATTATCAATCATGGCAATCGTACTGTCAATGCTGTTTGTGATATGAGTCACAAGATCACGGTTTGACCGGTACACTTCTTCCTTAAGAACCCGCTTGGTCGTATAATAATTGGTGAAAGAAGCCAACAACATAAGCAAGAGCATAAATATGCAGATCATAAGGAAATATTTTGTGAATACACCCTTTTTGCCTGCAATTCTTTTCTTTTGCTGAATCATGTGCAATATCCTGCCTTTTATATTTTTCTGATGTCACTTTCCGTATGCCATTATTATATATTACTTTTGGATTTCAGAACAGATACCGACTTTTAATTATGCAAGACCGGATGTGCTGCTAAAAACACATCCGGTCATTTATCTTCTCTTTTCAGAATCAGTTATTATTAACGTAACTGTTCATTTCTTCGCATATTGTTTCCATACCCAGCTTGTTCAGATCGTTTATAATTGTATCAAGGTAAGTAATAGGCTGTTCTCCAATAATAATCTTGGTAATACCTTCGGTTATAACTTTCTTGAAATCGGCACCATTGGTTTTATATGTTTCACTCATTGTAGGATTAATGAATTTCTGGATTTCATAATCCCCTACTATTTCCAGGTTTCTCATCAGCCTTTTTGCAGGTACAAGCGGCTGTATAGTATAAGCCGATGAAAGTAAATTTCCGGGATTATACTTTGATGCATCATCAGGATTGGTCCAAATTATTTCATTCCCCTGGATTCTGTAAGTAACTCCTTCCCTGCCGTAGTACAATTCGCGTATACCTTCCGGACCGGATATATAGGCAATCGCCTTCTTGCCTGCTTCAATATTATTTCCAACAGCCCTGGTAAGATATATGGCCCGTCCGCTTGGTATCTGTTTCATATTTGAACCGTACTTCCCTTCAATGGCGGGGAAAATTGAAAGACTTCCACCGGGGAAATTTTTCTCCAGTTTAGCCTGTCTGGGCTCAATCCATAAAATACCTTTCAGCCATGCACCTGATTTGCCTGTTATGAATTTATTCTCTTCTTCTTCAGAGTTCGTCAGGACAAATTCGGGATCCAGTATCTGCTCGTCATACAGCTTTTTCAGCCATAATAGTGCATCTGTTATGTCATCCTTCAGCTGAAAAACATTTTTAACTTTCTTAGCATCATTATCGTAATAGAATCCGTTGTCCTTTGTAGGTGAACCGGGGAGAAACAGGAACCATACAGGTTGTGTCTGTCCGTACGAAGAGTTCATAACCAGACCGTATGTATCGTCTTTCCCGTTCTGATCGGGATCATTTTCTGAAAATGCTTTTAACACATTATACAGTTCATCAATGGTCTTCGGTACTGGCAGGTTCAGGTTGTTAAGCCAATCTTCGCGGTAATATATTGCGTTCGGGCGGTCCAGTACCACAGGCAGTCCGTAGATTTCACCTTTATAATTATACAGTTCAAACATCCTTTTATCCACTGTCTTCCAGTTTTCATCGTTTTCCAGAATATCGGTTACCGGCAGTATCAAGCCTGCATCAATTGCCTCACCCATTCTTGGAATGCCGGTTGAATCAATTAAATCCGGAAAATCATCAGAAGCTATCATCACATTTAACTTTTCAGCATAGCTTGATTTTGCAATAATATCAAATCTCAGTTCAATATTTAATTTTGTCAAAAGGCTTTCTTTCAGAAGATCAATAGTCCCGGTCGGATTAACTATTTCTTCTGCTGCATACCAGATTTCTACAGGTTTCACAGTCGTATTGCCTGTACTGTTTCCAGTTGTCTTTGAACTGCCGTCAGTTGACTGCTGTGCAGCATTGGGCCCGGAAGTCTGCACAGGTTTACTGCATCCGGCAAGTATACTTGCAATCAGCAGTATTGCAAGTACTGTTGAAATCATACATTTGTTTTTTTTCATGTGATTACCTCCTAATATGTTTAAAATAGAATATAATGGAATATTATGTTAAATAATATAAAGCACCATTTTCATCTAAGCATAAATTTTCTTTTCACAGATCTTTCATCCTTTTACCGCACCAAGCATAATCCCCTTGGTAAAATACTTTTGCAGAAACGGATAAAATAACATTGTTGGAATTATAGTGATAAAAACAATTGCCATTTTTACATTGACACCGATATAAACGGTATCCGGCCCGGAATCTGCATCGGCGGAAGCCTGAAGTAATATTTCCCTCAATAAAACCTGAAGCGGTTTTTTGGACAACGTAGTGATAAACATTATTCCATTGAAGAAATCGTTCCACCTGGATACAGCATAGAATAAAGTTATAGTTGCAAAAATAGGCTTTGAAAGAGGAACAATTATTCTGAAAAAAACCGAAACTTCTGAAGCTCCATCCAAAAAAGCCGATTCAGCAAGGCTTACAGGAATGCTTTGAAAGAATGACCTCATAAGGATTACGTTATAACCGCTGATCAAAACGGGAATAAACAAAGACCATAGTGTATCTAGCAGTCCCAGTTTTTTTACCAGAATATAGGTCGGAATAATTCCGCCGTTAAACATCATTGTAAATAACACAAGAAATGATACTATCTTATGCCCTTTCACATTTTCAAACGTCAGGGAATATCCAAGCATTGCAGTGACAATAACTCCTCCGATGGCTCCTGCCGCCGTTATAACAACTGAATTCAAAAAAGCCCTGGTAAACAGGTTATCCCTGAGAACATACTTATAGGCCTCGAGCGTAATATTTCGGGGTATAAGGTGAAGAACACCTGTTTCAATTGCAATATAATTCGGTTCCAGGGACAGGCAAAGCACATTCGCAAAAGGAATAATTACTGACAATGAGACAAGTGCAAAAAAGATTATATTAAAAATATAGAAAACACGATAACCTGCAGATTTTTTCAAGGTAATCCTCCTCTTTAATTCATACCACATAGGAACCCTGTATTCGCTTTGTTATGTAATTGGTTGTCAGAACCAGAACCAACGAAATAATGTTTTTAAAAAGGCCCACCGCGGTTGCGAATGACATGTCACCTTTTATAATACCTATTTGGTACACATACGTATCAATCGTTTCAGCAACCTCTGCCACTACCGGATTATACATAACAAACACCTGTTCAAAGACGTTAAGGACTTTCGCCAGGCCCAGAATAAAAACCACTATTATTGTCGGAAGAATGCTGGGAAGAGTTACATACCATGTCTGCTTTAAACGGTTTGCGCCGTCAATAATAGCTGCTTCATATAATTCCTGGTCAATTCCTGCTATTGCTGCTAAATAAATTATTGTATTCCAGCCGGATTCTTTCCATATATTGATATATAACAATATCCACCTGAACAATTTTTTGTCCGCCATGAAAAATATGGGTTCAGCTCCTGAAAACTTGAGTAGTTCATTAACAAGCCCGCCTGACGGTGAAAGAATATTACTCCATATGCTGGCTACGATTACCCATGACAGAAAATGCGGCAGATATATAATGGTCTGAACGCTCCTCTTAAAAATGCGATTGCGAATCTCGTTCAACAGCAATGCAAGTATAATGGGAACAGGAAATGCCATTGCAATTTTCATGAAACTGATAATCACCGTATTACGAAATGCTTCCATGAAATACCTGGTATTAAACAGGCTGATAAAATTCTGCATCCCCACCCATTTGGCGTTTTCCAACCCTGCATATACACTGTATTTTTTGAATGCAATCTGTAAAAAGTACAGGGGATAATAATTGAATGTCAGAAAAAACAACACCCCAGGTAACATCAAAAAATAAATGAATTTATGCCTGTTTATATATGACAATATATTAAATTTGTTCTTTTGTCTTGAGCTGCTTATAGTCGGAATTGATGTATGTACCATTTTCAGTTTGTCCCCCCCTTTTGTCTGCTGACAGCTTCATATTACCTTCTGTCGTTGCCCTGTTCAACGGCGTTTTTTTAATATAAGTCACCTTTTTTATTTTTTTCAAAAAAACTGCATTCCTTTTTTTATTCTGTCCCAGGTTTTTTTAATAGGAGAAAAATTCAACAGGAAATTACGGCAATTCGTTAATGGTAAGACTGAAATCTATTTTTTTGTACAGTATCTTTTTTACCAACCGGGCAACAATTCTTCTGAAACTGCTTTACAAGGAATACACGGTTATAATATAAGACGGGTTACCTGGCATTTTCTCTGAACCGGCCGGGTGAAACTCCTTCCCATTCTTTGAATTTCCTGCTCAGATAGTGCCCGTCTTTTAATCCCACCTGTTCAGCAATATCATCCAGATTCATTGTTGTGGATAAAAGCAGCTTTTTGACATGGTTCATGCGAAGGTTATCTATATATTTCATGATTGTGCTGCCTGTGTATTGCTTGAACAAAAAGTTGGCATAGTTGTAGTTCAACCCTGTAAGTTTGGAAATATCCTGTATTTTTATATTACAAACATAGTTTTGATGTATGTATCGGATAATTCTACGGACATACCTGTTTGCATGTTTGTTAGGAAAAGAGCAGCCATTTCTTACAGGCAAGCTGTTTATACTCCGGTTCAGTTCGTACAGCAAAGCACGTGTATAAATCGTAAGGAGTTCCTGGCTGAATGGAAGATCCTTCATTTTTTCTTCAAGCATTATATTTAATAAACGATAAACTGTGTCAGGATATTTTAATTCAATTTTCCTGGTATATACCAGCCGGTTTTCGTCAACTGAATATACGGTCTGACAGTTATCCGGCAATAAAGGCGGAATCTCATCGCATACATAGTGTATGGACCAAATGCTGTAACCATCATTTGATGTACGTAAAAAAATCTGTACCGATTCCCCGGGAACAGCCATGTACGCTTCTCCCTGTTTCAGGCCGGTTTTACCCATACTGCCTTCAATCAGGATTTCGCCTTTTTGGGCGATAATGATATCATAATCTCTGAGTAATTTCAGTTTCGTTCTGTGATTTTTGTTGTCAATTCTGTAAATCGATGAGAATTCAGCTTTATCAGGATAAACACCGAAATAATGATCCATAAACCTTTCACCTGTGGTATATGTACAGGTACATATTACCATTCATAATCTGTTAAATGTGACATTCCTGTATAATGCCTCTTGCAATCAACTCCCGGCGTAATATGTCGGGAAAATTTACCGTCATTCCATCCACCCCGTAATCAATAGCCCTGAGCATTAATTCAACAGTATGAACACAGCAGGTACGCAGTGTCATACCTCTTTCATGAGTCTCTGCCACCAGTTCCCTGGTGACAATATCAATTGAAGGGCAGTACTGGTTAATACCATTCTTAACCAATTCGTCATGTACATTTTCGATGTGTATTTTTGTCAGAAAACCAAGTTTAATATTGTTGTCAAAGCTTCTGATGTTTTTTAAATATTGCATTTCAAATGATGTTACGGTTACTTTCGGCACACAATTATATTGGTATATGAGCTCAACAACCCTTTTTTCTATTCCCGGCGATTTCAGTTCAATAGCCAGGGCTATGTCTTTGGCGGAGAAATATTTCAGAAAATCTTCCAGGGTAACTACTTTCTCATTGGCGTATTTCCGGCTTTTATATGATCCGAGATCCCTCGAATATAATTCTTTATACGTTAAATCCTTTATCTCAACGTTTTCACCGGTAATTCTCTTCAGTCCCCTGTCGTGAAACAAGACCAGCACTCCATCGGAAGTTTCTCTTACATCGGTTTCTATTCCATCGGCTCCGAGCTCCAAAGCAAGATGGAACGCTGACATAGTATTCTCCGGTGCATACTCGGAAGCACCTCTGTGGGCGTAGTTTATCATTTTTTTCTCTCCCTTGCAACAGTATGTTTATTTCCAGCCACGGCGCAATTATGCACCGTCAATTACTCCAGCAAGCCTTTGATTTTGTCATAGGAAATCAACGCATCTTCAAGCTCGGTTTCAAGAATTATGACCTTATCGTAATTCCTTCTTTTTAGTTCCTTTATAAACCAATGGTAATCAAGATCCCCTTCTCCCAATGCCAGATGAGCCTCATTCCTGTATCCGTTCTCTGTCTTTCTGCAGTATCCGTCATGAAGGTGAATTTCGGTTATTCTGTCATAATATTCTTCCAGGAATGTTTCCACAGTTATGTCTGACTGTTTTTCCGCCACTGACATAATATGACCTACGTCCATACATACTGACAGCCCGATTTCTTCTATGTTTTTCTTTAAATGCTTAAACGGAAATCTCAGATTTTCTACTGCCAGCAATGAAGGATCTATACCGGTCAGGTTTATGATTTGCTTTACCGAACGGAAAGCAATGTCAATCAATTGCTGTACCGGAGCCGAATCGGGCGGCATTTTCCTCAGCTTGTCAAATAAAGTTCCCGTTACATGCAACACATATGCTTCAGGCTGTAAAATTACCGTCTTCCGTATTGTATCAGATATTAAGTCGATATATGCATTATTGACCTTTCCATACGGGAATCCCAGTTCTACGGAACGAAAAGGCAAATGGACAGAATAGGTCAGATTAAAATTGTTTTTCATCTGCAGAAGCTGTTGAATTATATCGTTACCTAAAAGACCAAATAATGTCATATTAACATCGCAGACAATTTCAAAATGCCTGAACCCCCGCTGAATTCCAAACTCTATTGTTTTCAGCGGATAAAAGTCAAATCCATGCTGGTCCGAATTAAACCCCTTTAATGAAAATGTTCGGATTCCTATCTTCATACTATTTCTCCAAATTTGAATTATTAACGGTTATATAAAAATCCAAGGGATACATCAATTATCAACAATATCTGTATACCGGAAAATTGTCTGAAAAAGACATTTCAGGAATTTATCCGTAAGATTGATTTCTAATTAAATCTTTATTTTCAGAATATCATAAGTTAACATATAAATCCAGTGGTTTATTGAAAACATTAATTTATTCAACTATATGTTATCTTTTTCATTGTTATCCATCTCGATGCGTTCTGGGTTCGGTATTATAGATAACGAGAAAACCACCTTCCGCGTATAAGGCGTCATTTCTTGAAAGATAAAAGAGAGAACGCAAATATATAAGAAAGTTAGCAGCAGCAAAAATAAAAAGCTCCGCAGCGATATAAAGTTGGAGCTTTAAACTATTACCAATTATACTGTTAATCTGTTTGATGAATTTTCTCTTTGCTACCTGGTTTTTGCCAGTTCGGGCTTTTTTGAATTAATATCCGACATCTGCTCAACATAATCAACCACAAAGGATATAACACTCCGAGCTTTTTCCGGATCCACCCATTCGATTGTATCCCAACGGGTTTGAACAATTGGAGGGAAATCCATCGATGAAAAAGCCAGTGTAGGAACATTGCACAGCAGGAAAATTGTATGATCCTCGCTGTACCACTGGTCAACCCTTTTTATGTCCGGGTATTTTTTCAGCAGAGTATCTGTAACAGCGTTAATCTTCGAATTGGTTTCAAAGGATGTCATACAGTTAACCCCGACCCTGTTTCCTATTCCGTCCAGGTTAATGGCCGTCAATATTCCCGGGAACGAATTCCGGTATTTTTCCAGGTATATAACCGCACCTTTGGCGGTATATTCTTCATCATTGAAAGCAACGAATTCCAGCCCGATACTTAAATCCTTGCTGGCAAGAATTTCAGCTGCCGTTAATAACGCACTGGTCCCGCTGGCATTGTCAAACGCCCCTGTTGAATTATACCTGGTATCGAAATTGGCGCAAATGACCAGTTTTTTATTGGAACCTGCAGTCTTTCTTCCGATTATATTGCTTGCGCTTGCTGATGACCTTTGGCTGGGTATTGTCAGCCCGATCGCACCTTTGGGATTCATCAGTATTTTCAGTCCGTCAACGGCAGAAACAGTCACCGAAGGTATGTTGAAGTCGCAATCCTCAATGACAGGCCTGGGGTTCTCAAACTCAGGGCTGATTGCAACAATGGCTGCAGGGTTTTTGCTTTCAAGCAGAGCTACAATTTTCTTGTGATGTTCCGGGTTAAAAAACTTGTTGCCCTTGGGTGTTAAAACCTCGGTTGTCAATTGCCCGTAGATTACCGCTATTTTACCCGATAAATCGGATAATCCGAGTTCTTCAACCGAACCGAAGGCTTCAAAAGGCAGGTTTAGTGAACATTGCGGGCTGTAAGTGTTCGGAACAGCAGGTAAATAAGTATTGTTGACAGACAGTTCCACCCTTTGATGGCTCCAGAAGCAGCAGGGAAAATCCTGGGTTTCCACTTCATATCCGTTCCTTGTGAACACATCCTTTATATATTGGCCTGCTTCAAGGTTCCTGCCCGATCCCGCAGGTCTTGGCCCTGCATTCTGTAACATGTTTAAATGGTTCGAAAACAGGTTTATAATATCCATTAGCATCACTCCCATTGTATTTTTTACAATAGGGGAGTTTTTATGCTATGCCGGTGTTAGATTTCATTGAACAGTTTCGGCTTTGCAGGTCTTTATCCCGGCGTTCACCTTTCAGTTCGGTTATACCGGGGGCCTAAATATTGATTTACATTTTTCAGTCCTTTCCCTTGCTACAATCAGTTCCAGGGATTCACGCAAATTTTCCGAATTACAGTATTGCTTTAGTTCGGAGGAAATTATCGCGTATGTGTTATTTGCCATGAAAACGCTCTTTGCCAATTTTACCAGGAATGCAAAAGGCTGCTGCATCGATTTTGCCTTTTTAGTCCTGTTTGAAATAATGGAATGTCCAGGAGCATTTATTACAGGGAGATGGCCATTTAATGCCTTATCATTTGAATCTGCAAAGCTTATCCTCAGCACGGGAATACCTCCATTCGTATTTAGCAGGTCATGTTCTTAATCATCTATATAACGAACGGAGGTACCAAAGTGTTGTCAGTAAGTATGGAAAAATTAAATTTTCATGTATACGGAACGCAAACTTATATACTTATAACCACTTTCTGATAAACTCCATGCTTTTTTCCCCATTCCATTCATGTCCACCGCTGTGTATATGGTTATATATTCTGTCTTCAACCCCAAGGAGTTTATATGCCTGTTTTGCAATCTCAACCTGTGATTTTACATTTTCAATCCCGCTTTTTCCACTTAAATGATCCTTTATACCGCTTTCAATCAACAGCGGTTTGGGAGCAATCAATGCGCCGATATCACCCATGTCAAAGTATTTCCAAAGGTTGGGGACGAAATTGCAGGGACAGTTTCCCGAAAGCTCCAGGAACGATTCTTTAAATCCATAAAAATATCCGCTGGTAATAACGCATTTAACCCGGTCATCAACTGCGGCGAGCCAGACAGACTGCATACCTCCTCCCGAAATTCCGCCGCATGCGATTCTGCCAGGGTCGCAATCCTCCCGTGTCTGAATATAGTCTATTAAACGGATCAGGTCCCAGGTCATCATGCCCGCCAAAGAATAACCAAGGCTTATAGCCATATTGTTTAACGCATAATGGGTATTACCCATAAAATCATCATCGGACTGCTTCATCCATTCCCTTCTCTCCCCTGCACCCCTGGCATCGGGGCAGAAAACAATATATCCTTCCTTTACCAGCTCAATCGAAAAGAAAGGCTTACCGGAAAAATGCCTGTCATGGAGCTCTTTAACTATTGGAATGTCAATTGCCCCTGCCGCCAGGTATTTGCCGGCTGCATGGCCATGGGGCATAACGAATACCGGATTTTTCCCGGTTGTCTTGATATTATCCGGAATTAAGCAATAAACAGGCATCCACACATCGGGTTCTGTTTGGATAATGATCTTATCCCGCCTGTATCCGTCAAGCCGGACACTTTCCAGTAATTCAGGTTTCAAATCGCAGGTTTCCATTAAATCCAGGCCGAGCAATTCAATTACCTTGGCCCTTGCGTTCTTCTTCCATATCTCATATTGCTCCCGGTTCCCTGCTGAAAAACCCATTTTTCTTGCTGTCCTGTCGAATACTTGAGACATATGTTCTGTAATTGTATAAAACTTTTCTATGTACTTGCTCATTTTTATCACGCTCCTTTTTATATTATAGCCTGATTAAAAGACTTTTGTATGCCAATTTTCCCAAAATACTGCCTGGCGAGGAAGCATCGTTTCAACCAAATATATCCTCTGGCAGTTCCGACTTTACCGTGGTAGTTTTCAGAACCAAACCTTCAGGTACACTTAGTCAAAAGGCTCTGATGACATAAAATCATTTTCCATTAAATGAGCCCATAAACCTTTACGGGAGAATGTGGACGTGAATTTACCAACCGGTAATTCAAAGGATATATATGATTTTGACGCAATGACAGGATATAACAACAGCTCAGGATTTATCTGTTTCAGAAAGGAGTTACACCGGCGCGGTTCAGAAATATGCCGGCCTGGCTGTTTTTCCTATAATTCTGATTTATAATATTTAATATGACTGTTTTATAAATAACTTGATTACGTGCTGCAAAGGCACTCTTCCCTGAATTTTTTCGGAGTTTTGCCGGTAATGTTTTTAAAAACCATATAGAAATATGTATCACTGTTAAACCCTGAACGCATGTAAATCTCGTTCAGTTTTATTCCGTCACGTATAAGCTGTTTCGCGTGCTCCACCCTTATCCTGTTAAGATACTCAATCACGCCGCTGCCGGTGTCTTCCTTGAATATGCGGCTTAAATACGATGGGGATGTATGAACCTGCCTTGCTATGGTATTCAAAGATATGTCTTTTGTATAGTTCCGGTTGATGTACAGTATTGCCTGGCGGGTGATTTCATGGTATTTTTCGGTTTCTCCGAACCTTTTTATATACTGCGTTGCGCTGAAATAGCAGTCCAGTATTCCCTGCTGCATTTCATTAAGAGACATTTGCTGAAGATTCTGATATACATAGTAAAAGTCCGGGTAAATGGTCATGAGATCGGTCCTGTATTCCCTGAGGGTGCGGGTCAGCAGGTTAACCAGGTGTGCAAAAATCAGCTGCGCCTGCACCGAATTCAGACCACTGTCACGTATATTACTGAATATGTTCCCGATGTATTCTTTTATATCCTGCCAGCATCCGTTCTTTATCAGCCGAATTATATTGTGTTCATCGTTAAAATCAATGCAATAGTTACGGCACACAGTCCTGGAAATTTTACCGTCATGAATTACTATGTCGCTTTCCCTGTAAATTCTTTCGCCCAGTGCTGCACGGGCTTTTTCATATACTTCTTTTATACCGGACGGTGAAGAGGCATACCCGCTGATACTGAAGCAGGCTGTAACATTGTAATGGCGTTTTAAAGCAATACGGATCTGGTTAATGCATGAATTGACGTCCCTCAAAAAACTGTTTTGCGAATGGGTTTCCCCCATGGAAAAAAGAATTGCAAAGCCGCTGTCAAATTGCGGGATAAGCACCGCATTTCCGGAAAGGTTCTCACCTATAAGTTCCATCATTCTCTCAAACAGGATTTGCCATTCGCCCTGCGTATTCTGGTTTTTCAATGTGCTTATATTGTCAAACTCAGCTACAACGACCACCAGGCAACCCGGACCTATCGGCAGCGAAAGTTCCTTCGACTGCCTTAACACTTCGTCCATGTTTTTTAACCGGCCTTCCAATAAATCATTCAAAAAACGCTGTTGAAGCATTTTCCGTCCAATGGCAATCTGTTTCTTGACCCTCTCGCTGACCAGCCTTGATTCCCTTGCCCTGTGGATTTGCTTTTGTGCCTGCTGCAGTACATTTAAAAGAGAAGAAGCAGTTATATTGTGTTTCAGGAGATAATCCACAACACCTTGTTTCAGGCTGGTGCGGACATATTCGTAATCGTCGTAGCCCGAGAGTGCAATTACGCGGATATTCGGGTAATTTTCATGGAGGAACGAAATCAACGAAAGGCCGTCCATCCCGGACATTTTTATGTCGGTAATAACTATGTCGGGCTCCAGCAATTCGATTTTCTGTTTTGCGGACAAACCATCGCTCGCTTCACCGCAAAGGTAAAAACCGTGCTTTTCCCAATCGAGTATTTCCTTTATGCTGTTGCGGAAAACCACCTCATCATCCACTATCAGTACTGTTGTCACAAATCCTCCCCTCCTTCAGGTTTGGCAGTACCACCTCGACAGTAGTATACATCTGGTAAATACTGTCGATATAAAGGCCATAATCGTTGCCGAAAAGCATTTTTATCCGGCTGTCCACATTGGAAAGCCCGATACCCGAGAATGCCACCGTTCCATCGGCCGACCTGGGTTTTATTATATTGGGTAATACGTCAGGGGGAATACCCTGCCCGTTATCGGTAACCGAAATATATATATATTATGGTTATCCCCGGTGACCCGTATTATTATCTGGCCGCCGGCATTTTTATTTTTCAGACCGTGTATCAGTGCGTTTTCCACCAAAGGCTGCAATATCAGCTTGGGAACCATGGAATCCTCCAGTTCTGGCTCCACCTCGCATATTATGTTAAAGCTGCCATAGTCACGGTAACTCATGATTTCCATGTAACTGCGCACATAGCTTATTTCTTTGCTTATGGGAATAAAATCTTCCGATATATCCATGCTTACATGCAACAGCTCGATCAACGCCACCAGGAGGTTTTCAATGTTAAATGCCTTTTGGGTATGGGCAAGGCAGCGCACGGTATTCAGGGTATTTGACAGAAAATGCGGATTTATCTGGGCCCGAAGCGCCGAAAGCTCGGCTTTGCGTTTTTCCTTTTCCTTGTTTTTTACATTTTCAATCAGCTGCCGTATCTGCGAAAGCATTACGTTGAAATTGCGCGTGACTTGCCCGATCTCGTCACGGGATTCATTTTTTACCTCTACATTCAGGTTCCCCTCTTTGACAAGGTTCATTGCATTCACCAACTCTGTAAGAGGCTTGGATATCCTGCGGGAAAACATCTCAATCCCGATAATCATGGCAACACATATGCAGCAAAGCAAAAGAAGCATGTTCCGGAAGTTCATGTATGCTTCATTGTCAAGGTAGTCATAAGGTATCAGGCATATAACCGACCATCCGAGGCTGTCAATTTTGTTCTGCAAAACCATATGGCTGTCCATGTAATTTACCGGACCGGCATTTCCGGTGAAAAACTCTGACGGGGCAACGGTCAAATCATTCCGTATGGTTTCGGCGATGGGGAAAGCTGTCTGGTTCGTACTGGACACAATCCTGTTATTTGAATCCGATATTACAATTTCTGCATTTTTGCCCAGGTCAATTTTTTTAAGCCTTTTTGAAAGTATCTGTTCATTAATGCGCAGGATGATAACTCCCAGTATATTGCCGCTCTCCAGTTCGCGAACCAGCCTGCCTATCAAAATGCACTTTTCGATACCTTTTTCGGTATCCTGCTGGCGCCGGATATTATCCAGCTGGTGGTTTCCCGAATAGGAACGGATAACCGTTTTGCCCCCGCCGTCATAAATCAATTGTACAAATTCGGATTCATAGGGCTCCTGCAAGTAAAACTTATGGCCGTCATTCCCGTATAAAACCTCACGCTCGCCATTGGATAAATATACGTATACATCGGTTAATTCACGTATCAGGGATGTCTTCAGCGCTATGCTCATACGTATGTCATTGCGGCGGCTGCGCCGCTGCGCAAGCGACATGCTGTTATAGCTGCGGAAATAGTTCTGGATGACCTCGGAATAGGAAATGTCTATGGCAATGTTCTCCAGCGACATGAGCACACGCTCGATATTATCGCTTAATTCAATCATGAGTTGGTTGGAATAGTGCCTGGCCTTATCATGGATTGAATTCTGGGTAATCCGGTAAGACGCAAAACTTAACAATACCATTGGAACTATTCCAACCAACATGAAGAACAGGACCAGTCTGCGGTATATGTTGGATTTGAAAACAAATGCTTTCATAATTACTCTCCCATATATGCAGGCAAAAAATCAAGGTATGGAAAGAGCATGTTTTTATCCCTTAATGCTGCCCGAGGTCAAACCTTCAATGAAAGCTTTCTGATTAAGCATGAACAGGATTATTATAGGTATAACCGCAAGAACAGCACCGGGCATAAGCAGGTCATAGTTGTTGCCATATGGTGTGATTAACGTGGAAAGTCCTATAGGTATTGTAAGCTTTTTATTGCTTCTGAGTACCACCATTGGCCATACAACAGCATTCCAGCTGTTCATCGAAATTAGAATTGCCATTGCGCCAAAGGCAGGTTTCATCAAAGGCACCATTATTCTACTGAATATTCCGTATTCTGTCAACCCGTCAATGCGGCCGGAATCCATCAACTCCAGCGGCAACCCGAGAGAATATTGCCTGAAAAAGAAAACCGCCGACGGGAAAACCGCAAAAGGAAGGACAACCCCCCATATCTTGTCAAAGAGCCTGAGGTATACCATTTCCTTGTATAACGGCAAAATCATGATTTCAACAGGTATCATCATTACCAGAAGCACCATTACAAACACCACGTTGCGGTACTTAAACCGCGTGTATACACCCAGTCCGTATCCCACCATGGATGTAAGCACAAGCCCCAGGACTGTCTGTACGCCCGTGTAAAGCAGGCTGTTTCCGTACCAGTGGAAATAATTGCTTTCCTTTGGATCAAACAAAAGCTTAAACTGGTTAAGGGTAAATTTTTCAAAGTGAGGATTCAGGGTGATACCGTGCCGTATCATTTCAACCCCCGGTTTGAATGCTGAAACAATCAGGAAATAAAAAGGAAGCAGCGCAAACAACGCAAAAAAGGAAAGTATTAAGATAATTAAAACCTGTGAAACCCTGTTTCTGCTTATTGAATCCATTAATAATCACCCCTCCGGAAAGCCCCGAACAATTTCAGCTGTACCAGGTTAATCACCATTACCATGAAAAACAGGACAACCCCCGCGGCAGCACCAAATCCCATCCGTGCTTCCACAAAGGCTTGCTGGTATAGATACCCGACCATTGTAGATCCAATTTCCCCGGGTGTGCGTGCCGTACCAAAAAGCGCATATGACTCGGAAAACATGGCAAAACCGCCATATACGCTTATCGTTGTGACATAAATAATTGTGGGTTTCAAAAACGGCAGGGTTATATGCAAAAAACGCTTGAATGCACCTGCGCCGTCAATGGCAGCCACTTCGTACATTTCACGGGGTATGCTTTGAAGAGCCGAAAGAAAATATACAATATTAACGCCAAGCCAGCGCCATACACATAATGTCACCAGTGCGACCATTGTAGGTGTTGCCTCTTTCAGCCAGCGCACAGGGCCGATTCCAAATAACCCTGCTATGGTATTAAACAGTGCATCAGGCGTATCACTGAATGCAAACCGGAAGAATATACCCGCGACAATAACCGAGGTAAGCTGCGGGATAAATAAAACCGGCTTGAAAAAAGCGGCACCTACACGCTTTGAATTGAGAAAGACCGACAAAACCACAGGCAGCGGAACTAAAATCGCGATGGTCCAAAATGTGTATGTCATTGTTACACGTATGGCTGAAAAAAAGCGATCGTTCAAGAGATTTTTGTAATTGGTGAATCCTATATAACGCACATCACTGAATCCGTGAATTTCCTGGAAACTCATCTGGAACGTTGAAAAAAGCGGATATATGAAAAACAACACAAATGAAATTAAAAACGGCAAAACAAAAATAAACGGAACTACATTTTGGGAGTTCAGATACTTCTGAAAAAATTTGCCCGACACAATTGAAGAACTGCTTTTTTGCATATTCCCAAAACCTCCTTAAATTGCGGCAACCAGTTATATATCTAAATATCCAATACGTAAAACACCTGCACCGGATAAAAGGCACAATTCAAAGATTTAGCCATAAGGCCGCAAAGAACCGGCTTTTCCTTTCTTTGCGGCCTGGCACAAGTAATCTATAATTACACCTGTATTTAATCAATTAGCTCTTAATTCAGCTGCGGCAGCCTTCAATGCCTCTTCCGGGGTCATGCTCTGTTCGGACAGCACTTTAAATACTACCGAAGACTGCACCAGTGTCTGGGCATTCGGGAATTTATCGGTGATATTTATTGAGGGAAGCTTGTCACGCAGCTCAACAAGCATGTCAAACACTTCGGTGCCGTAGTAATTCGTAAACTTGTTGGGCTCTTTCATTTCATCCATTTCCCATACGTCCCAGCGCAATGGATCGAAACCGAGGATGGTCCAGCACTTGAGGGCTCCCTCAACCGACAGCTTTGAAAATGCCAGGAATTCCTTGGCAAGTTCTATATCCTTGCATTGGTTGGTGATTGCAGTACCTGTACCACCCATGCCTGCAGCGTAACTGCCGTTTTCCTCCCACAGCGGCAGGGGACGGATGGCTATCTTGCCTTCCAGGGCAGGCATATAGTCGGTAAACCTGTTCATATACCATTGCGGCATCCAAACAGAAGCTGCACCGCCCTGTTCCATAAACCCGTAATATTCTTCTGCATGATGGAACCCACCCGGTGCGGCAACTGCAATTTTATGTACATACATTAAGTCATATAAGAACTGCAATACTTTTATATTCTGTTCACTGTCAAGTATCACGCTTCCATCCTTGGCCAGCCAGTCGCCTCCGGCCTCGGTTACCAGCGGGTAATAGCTCCAGTGCTCCTGTATTTCCAATGTCGTCATTGGAATACCTGTTTTCTCTACAACCACCTTGCCGGCCTTTACATAATCATCCCAGGTTTTAATTTCATCAATATTGATACCGGCCTTATTGCAGATTTCAGTATTATAGTAAATTACGGGAATGCCTACATGGTAATCTATACCGTAATACTTGCCGTCCTTCGCGTAGTTTTCAAACCTTGACATAATCAGCTTGTCCTTGATGGGCTCAATTACATCGTTAAGCGGTACAAGCTGCGGTGTACCCTTGAGATAGTTTGCAAAGCGGCCAATCTCAATATCAACAATATCCGGAGCTCCCGTGCCTGACTGGAGGGAAATAAGCAGGTTGTTGTGGTTATCATCATATGAATATACTCCAACCTCCAGCTCTATTTGCCTGTCCGGATTCTGCTCGTTCCAGGTGTTTACAGCATCTACCATGAACTCCTGGTGGGAATTCTGGAATGTCCAGAAAGTCAGCCTGGTTGTTTTGCCCGATCCGGACGTTTGGCTTTTGGAACCGGTGTTCGAATCATTTCCTGAAGTTGTTTTTCCATCACAGGCGGACATCATTCCAACGATAAGAAACAGGGCCAGGAACAGTACAATTACTTTTTTAAACATACAAACTCCTCCCTAGAATAATGATGTGGAAATAGAATTAATCTACAGGTTTATTGTATAATCCGGAACAATTTAATTCATTAAAAATCTTTTACCTTTTAATAAAATATTTTTACCTGGAAGCGGCCCTGATCGCTTGGGAAAAGCAGAGTCCGTCCGGAAACGGGCATTTTGCCCGGGTATGCAAAAAAATCCCCCGCAGAGGCGGGGGATAAAAACCGGCCTTATACCAATTCAGCTTTTTAGTAGTTATATGACCTGCAACAGTTATTTATTGTAGGAATTGTACAGCCTGTACAGGAACTCGGCCGCTTCTGCCCTGGTAGTATTATTGGCAGGCATAATTTTATTGTTGCTGCCGACAATCAGTCCTTCATTTACCAGTGCAGCAGCACTGTCAACCGCCCAGGACGCAATTTCGTCTTTATCGGTAAACCTGTCAAGTATTCCAGGGTCTGCTTTTTCAAGCTTTCCAAGTGATATCAGCGTTCTTGCGGTAAGTGTCATCATTTCCTGCCTTGTAATCTCCAGGTCAGGTGAAAACTTGTTATTGCCCGTACCCAATGTGATGCCCAATTGCTTTGCTATGGCAATTTCATTGTAATAGTACGAATCCCTGCTTATATCGTCGAAATTGTCATGGATCTTCGCATTCAGATTAAGAGCCCTTACAAGCGCGTACAGGAAATCAGCCCTGGTTATGTTTTCCGACGGCCGGAACAGGTTGCCGTCTGCCTTGATAATATCTTTTGCGGCCAGAGCTTCGATCGATTTTTTGGCCCATTCGGCGCTTCCCAGATCATTGAAGCTCTTTTCAGCAAATGCCACTGCAAACAAGCTGAAATGGTATGTCTTAAATGTTACCATGCCTGTTTCGGCATCATACCTTCCATTCGGGATGGTTATTACATTCCCGCTGCCATCAATATACCAGACCACTATGCTGTCGGGATTCATCAGCTCTTCCTCAGAAGGACTGTATGGTATGCTGATACTTACAGGTACATCGGGATTATTCCAGTCTGTTTGGATATCATCAGCATACAGCGCCAATTGTATAACGGGTCTGTCACCAATTTCTTCTCTTAATTTCTCAGGGAGCGTATCCTTATTGACATGGCTTATGGTTATTCTCACTTCTTTTCCTGAAATGCCGGGAACATTTGCCAGCATATTGTCGGGCATTTTTATTGTTCCCAGGGTTGTTTCCAAAGCAAGAATACCCTCGCCATTGCCCCCGGTTAAAGATTCAGCAGGTACAACCACAGAATATGATTCTATATCCACACCCTTGATCTGTGGAACTTTTACAGTTTTATTTCCGGCCATTAATTCTTTAACCCTGTCAAGAGCCAGTTTGACAGTACCGACTTTTTCTTTCACTACCGGCCATATGGTAACAGTTGAATCCGGTGCGGGTGTGGGAGTCGGAGCTGAAGGTGCTGAATCCGGCGAATCTGACTCTGTTCTTTCGGAGGTTTTCAATGTAACCGTGATTGTCACCGTCCTGGTTACCTGCCCTTTGGTTACAGATACCTTGTATTCGCCTTTTTCATAAATTACCGTTGCAGTAGAACCATTACCTTCCGGAATACGTGCATTTACGGCATTCTGTACCCAGGAAGTCCTTGTTTCCTGGTTTCTCTGATAGCTCACGGGAATTTCGTATGTCCCGCTTCTTATTGCTTCTATCGCCGCGTCCACCAGATCTTCATCGGAATATGACAGTGTAATAAATTTGGGCCCGGGGATCATATTGCCGTCGGTATCTTTTAAGCGGAAGATTATAAGGCTGGCGGCAGCTCCCAACGGGAACCTGCCATAGTCCACGGTAAATGTAACCTGTTTCCCGTCATCCGACCATACTGTGTCCCATTTATCGGTGATATCAAAGCCAAAGCCGAACTCACGTGTATCCAGTTCAGAATCAAATTCAATTATTATTTTAGTTTTTTCACCGGCACGCTCAACCTTTGTACGCGCTATTTCAGTTTTGAAATTTGTCTCCCTCGGCAGCGGCGCAACAGGGCGTGTAACTGTTCCTCCGGCCTCCAGTATCCTTCTTTCCTCCAATGTGTCGGGTATTTCAGGCCAGATTGCTGCCGGACCATTATTATATCTTTCAACGTCCCAGCTTATTGGTTCAACGAACTTCGCGGCCTCGGCTTTTCCGTTATTTTCTGCCGAAGCGGTAATATTGCCGAAGGATATTTCAAACGTAAAGCCCGGTATTGTCACGAATTTCAAATTCTTTATATGGAATGTCTTTGTCTCATCCCATCCTTCGGTTGCAATCCGTGCGAACAGCTTGTCATGGAACTGGATTCCGTACTCCAGCAAGGTGGTTTCCTCTTCCTTGAAACGCTCAGGTGTGAAGCTCATTGTAGTAAGTTTTCGGTCTATATACACCTCAGGCGGATCGTCAATATTATTTGCCAGCCTGCTCGAGAAACCGATAAGGCGGTTTTCTTCACCCTCATCACCTTTGGAAGTGGCGTGCCTCAAAGAGTCGGCCAGGCTTACCGCAGCAAAGAAAACACTCCTGTTTTCCTTGTCATCCCCACATGTTCTCAGTTCGTAACGGCCATATATTGCCTGTTCGGAAGTCAACTCAAAAGTATATTTTTCCCCTTCATGCCCTGTGGGTTTTATCTCCGTTCCGTCAGGCAGGATTAATATAACTTCGGGCGCATTTGAATACGCGGTAATTGATACCGGATATCCGACAAGGAAATTCTCCTGCGCCGTCCACAATGTATATTTATCGGGTCTTGACCAGGGCAGGTAAGAACTGTTGATATCGAAAGGATATGAATTGAATTCACTTACATGGTTATAATCCCTCGCCGGGTAGGACATGTTGCCCAAACCCTGACCGTCCGGGAACAAATCCTTTACATGCAGCTTTTTATCAACAGTCTGCTTAAATTCACGATCCATAATTGAAATTATGAACGGAACATCCCTGTTATAAAGCACGTGGTCGCTTTGGCGCGCACGAATGGCTATATTGTTCTTTTCAATGTCATTTTTGCCTATATAGGCATATACTTCTGAGGCTGCCTGTACCGCTGCCACCCCGCCTTCATTTCCCAACCAGTGAGTGTCTATGCCTGTAAGAGCGAAGAACACCCTGGGCGCAACAAGGGAAATAATGTCACTTGAATCAAATGGAAGCTGGTTGTCCTTGTTTACAAAATGCCCTGCAGTTTCAGGGAACCAACTGTTTCCATCCCCATATGAAACTGTTGGAATTTCAGTCTTCCCGTACACCCTGTCGGCCTTTTTGTACGTACTCGTATTAAAGTTAAAAATCTTTCCTTCAATCTTGTACCGGTAGCTTTGTATTCCTGAACCTCCCGGTTCACTGGCTATACATATATCGAAGCGATCATCAAAAGCTGCTGCAAACATGGCTGCTTTGCCATACCTGGAATGGCCTATAACAAGAGTCTTTGTCGGATCTATATGCAGTATTTCACCCCATGTTTTGTTACTTCCTTTCATAGGCTGCTCCAGCGCGCTGATTATCTGGCTGGCACCCCAGCCCCATGCCATCAGTGCACCTGACGCATACTCATACACATCTTTATTGTACGGGTAAAGCCTGGTATAAACCCCACTGCGGTTAATCCCGTCGGAAGCATCGGAATCATCCGCATATATATCTGTGGGTGTAAAGCTTATATAAGCATATCCCTGCTCATTAACCGCGTTTACATGGGAACTCATAACTCCTCCGATGTCTATTATTACAGGCACCTGTAAATCCAGGTCATCCCAGTAAACTGCGCCGGCAACCGAAGGATTATATTCTTCCCAGGCATATACGGCCTGTGTTACAGTGGGAACACGAATATTGATGTTAAAACTTGCTTCCACACCGTTATCTGGATTTCTCACTGTTACGGTGTTGTATTGAACAGGTATTTCCGCAGGAGGCGGCGAGTTTATTGCCCCTGTATAATTCCTGAATACACAGTAATTTCTCCCGAAGAAACTGTCATAAGCAACATAATAACCTGCATTCCATGCCTGAATAGCCAGTCCTGTCGCCTCAGTTTCATTTTCAGCCGGTCCAAAGACGTATTTTACATCACCTAATTGGGGCGGTTCCCAAAAGTTGGGGGAAGGTATGATTTCCCGAATCTCCACAGTTCCTTCAAGCAATTTTTTCACCAGGTCGTCAAATTCAGTCCTGACATCAAATGTGGGACCGAAAAAGATGGAAATTACATTGGGTTCCATCTCGGTCCTGGTTTCTCCCGATACGTCCCTGGCTTCGGTCGGCCACCGGTATCCAAGCCAGTAGCGCTGAACAAGATCCTTGATTTCATCGCGGCGGGCCGTCCATTCCTCCGGCGAAGATACATAACCGTCACCGGTTGGGTCATTTTTTTCGTCAAAGAACCTGAACGGATCGGGGATTGTATTGATTGCCGGAAGCTCGTCGGGTCCCGGATAACCCGGCCAGATTTCCGACGATGAAGCAAGGCCTTTTACAGGAAACAGCCCTACAAGTAATAATACAATCAACACTTTTGATATACATCTTTTAATCTGTCGCATATTTTTACACTCCTTTCTGTTTTTTTAAATGTATATTAAGGCTCTTTCAGCCTGTCATCATACCGCATCCACATAATGTTCCGGCAATAAATCCCGTATTCCGGGCACGCTGTACAGTTATGTACCCTGCAAATGTTGATTATTTTTATGGAGCTAATGCGTGCTGCTGCATACAGCCATCAAGCTCAACCGTTTACTGTTTTGCCATTCGGGTTATGAATTTTCAATAAAGCAGAAGTAAATAACAGCAATATACCTATCACCTGTATTTGCCGGATAAATTGCCAAACGCGATATTTTAACCTGTCCATGCATTTTGAGTAAAATAAATATGTAATCCAGAGTATTATATTATTTATTTTAATGTAATTATGGCACTATGTCAATATTTGGGGTGGGATTAGATAGAGTTAATTTACTGTAGGGATTTGAAGATAAGATGACTTCCTGAAATTACCACTCCGGTCACGCCCTTTACAACAAGCATCCCCCATATGGTTTGTCAGCCAGGGTGGCACCCGGTGG
>Ga0134095_1000046_pt1 | contig 140311 bp, 130 predicted proteins | sample 6_2taG_FD_94449 | JGI IMG/M metagenome (GOLD analysis project Ga0134095, IMG submission 94449) | Switchgrass degrading microbial communities from high solid loading bioreactors in New Hampshire, USA - 6_20_20_110_A2 metaG | ecosystem: Engineered > Bioreactor > Semi-continuous > Anaerobic >... | reverse complement strand
GCCGTTGCCCAGGGGCGGCGGGTCGAGAGTGTCTACGCCGTTGGTGCCGGTGGCTTCCATCAGGTCCAGGCGGTCACCGATGCGCCCACAGGTATGCGTGTAGACGATGCCGCCGGCAGCCTGAACCGCGCTGGTAAGGCGCTTCTCATAAGGCACCACGAAGGATTCATACAGCCGGCGCGAGATGAAAGGCGCACCGGCAAATGCGGAAGAGATCAGCAGGGCATCAATGCCGCAGTCGTTTTCTGCCATGGCTAATGCAATAGATGCATCTGTCAGCCTTTCGAGCAGGGCATGCGCTTTGCCCGGGTCTGTCACCAGGCCCATAAGTGCTTCCTGGTAGCCAAATAACTCCATGTAGTGAGTGAACGGGGAGAATACCTCGGCATGAATGGAGATCTCGGGGCCTGCTTTTTCCTTCACCAGTGTAAGTGTATCCAGGAAGTAATCCGGGACCTGGCTGAGGGGGCCGTGGTCGACCTTACCGGGCAGCGACTGGATGTGATAGGTGTTCCACAGGTAGCCGGTGTAATCGTCGATGTTCTCCAGGTGATCGGGGTCGATGGCCTCGAAACAGGCGCGCTGCAGACGGTTCTCATCCGCGGGGTAGAAATGGGGCATATCATCCCAGGGCATGAAGGTGCGGCTGCCATCGCGCCAGTGCACCATCTCGCCGCTTTCATCCCGTTCGATCGAGGTCACGTTTTTCAGGTAATCCACAGGCCGGCCGATAACGTTGACCAAAATGCCGTCGAAGCGGTAGCGGCGCTGCAGGCTGACCATCGCCTCCGCCATGGCTTCGCTGGTATACCACAGCTCGTGGGGAGCCATACTGGTGTTCAGCAGGTAGTGACCGAAGGAAAGCTGGCACATCACCGGTACCCGGTCCGGCTCCCTGTGGCGCATGGTTAGCGCGACGCGTTCTCTGCTGTTCATGGCCGGAATTAACCCTTTACCGCTCCTGCGGTCAGGCCTTTGATAAACTGACTGGCCATCAGCAGGTAGAGAATGATAATGGGGAGCGTGGCCAGGGAGAGGGCGCTGAGGATATTGGTCCAGTTGGTCTGGTACTGGCCGAACAGCAGGGTCACGCCGAGGGGGACGGTCCGGCTGGCCTCATCCCGAACCAGGATCAGCGGGAACCAGAAATCGTTCCAGATCGGGATCAGGTTATAAATGGCAACGGTCGCCAGGGCAGGGCGGATAAGGGGCAGAATGATCGTACGATAAATCTGCCATTCGGATGCGCCGTCAATGCTGGCCGCGTCCAGGAGGTCTTTCGGCAGGCCGCGTATAAAGGTGGTGATCACCAGGATGGCGATGGGGATCCCCATGGCGACGTAAATGGGGATCAGTCCGAAAAGCGAGTTGTTGAGGCCGAGTTGAATAATGATCTGAATAATACTGATGGTACCCAGGCGAATGGGGATTAAAAGCCCCAGGATAAAGGCGAAATACACCACGCTGGAAAAACGGCTTTTCCAGCGTGCAAGCGCATAGGCGGCCATGGAGCCAAACAGCATGATCAGGGCAAGGGACGTTACGGTGACGAAGACGCTGTTGCGAAAGAAGAGATCGAAGCGGCCGGCGCTGAGCGCGTTCTGAAACCCTTCCAGGGTGATCTCAGAGGGTAACGAGTAGGGACTGCGGAAGATCTCCTTCTGATTTTTGAAGGAGTTCACCAGCATGGTGTACAGCGGAAAGAGGACTACCACCACCCAGGTCATCAAGATCAGGTGGGTGCCCAGGTTTGACCATTTGAATTTGCGCTTCATCACACCGTCCTCAGAGTTCAAGCTGCTGCTTGCGATTGATCAACAGCCAGGCGCCGACGCCGACCAGCAGAACCAGGAAGATAATCACCGCGATGGCTGCGCCTAACCCGGCGTCCATGTGGCCGGTGAGGACCTCACCGCCAATACCTGTACGGTAGAAAAATGAGCCCATGAGGTCCGTAGAGCCGGCCGGGTCACCCCGGGCTGTCGCCATTGCATAGATAATGTCAAAGGCGCTGAAGTTACCGATAAAGGTCAGAATGGTGACGATGCCGATCATGGGCATGATCAGGGGTAGTTTGATGTGCCAGAAGGCCTTCCAGGTGCTGGCGCCATCCACCTGAGCTGCCTCGATTAATTCATCGGGGATGTTGAAGAGAGCGGCCAGGTACATCATGGTCGGCAGCCCGACCCACTGCCAGCACGAAATCAGGGCGATCGTGATCAGCGCAAACTTCGGGTCGCCCAGCCAGGGATGGACCAGGGATTTCAGGCCAATGGCTTTGAGCAGGTGAGGCACAGCTCCCCACTGGGGGTTCAGGATCAACTTCCACAAAAAGCCGATCACCAGAACAGAGAGGGTGGCCGGCAGGAAGATGATGGTGCGGTAGAAATTAAAACCGCGGATCTTTTTCGTCAGCAGCACTGCAAACAGCAGGCCCAGCGTGTTCTGCACCCCCATATGAATGATGAAGAAGATAACCGTATTCTTAAGGGCATTGAACAGCCGTGCAGACCAGATCGGGTCAAAGAACAGGGTCCTGAAATTCTGCAGGCCGACGAACGTTTTCGGGACAATCCCCTCACCGGTATATAAACTGATGCGAATGGAGCCGAACAGGGGCACAGCCATGAAAAGGATATAGATGACGAGTGCCGGCAGGAGAAAGACCAGCCAGGTAAGGCGGTTTTTCATTTCCCGGCTGCTGCTCCTCTCGACCGGTCGGCTAATTTTATCCTGCCGGTCAAATTTCAAATGAGTCTCCATCACAGCTCCAAAAATTCTACCTGGTCGAAAAACTGGCTGTCAGGCAGTACGGCTGGAAATTACGCCGCACTGCCTGACAGGGTTTGTATGCAGGCCAGGCAGGTTAAGATGGCGATCCGAAATACACCTGAGTCTCTGCAAGCGGGCAGGGTGTACCTGACTCAAGAGGGGCGCGTGCACCGCACCCCTCCTGATCCTAATTGCTTTTGCAGTTCTTCTGGCCTTCGTGCCAGGAAGAAATCCCTTCGTACATCTGATTGGCAGCCTCTTCGGCAGTAATCTCGCCTTTGATCACGGCGATACCCAGGTCGGTCATCAGGGTAGTGCTGTCGGGAGTGCCTTCGTTCATGTAGAAGCGAATGTCGCTGCCTTTCGCCGAGGCAATCAGCTCAAGGAACTTGTTGGCGTATACATTATCCAGCTCGATTTCATCCTTGGTCATGGGGAAGAAACCGGGCAGATTTTCGGCCAGTAGCTGGGCCGATTTCTTCGTGGTCAGCCAGCTCAGAAAAGTCCTGGCTTCTTCAGGATGTTTGGTGGCGGCGTTAATGCCTACACCGGCGTCCAGCTCCAGCTCAAAGTAAAGGTCTTTGCCTGCGGGAGGCGGAACGGGCATGATGCTCCACTCGAAAACTGTTTCTGTGGCTTCGAAGACCGGGATATCCCAGGAGCCGCCGAACCACATGGCTGCCTGACCCTGCAGGAAAAGCTGCTGGCTGTCGTAGTACGTCAGCGCTTCCTGTCCTTCGGGCAGATAGGGGGCGATATCGGCCAGCATCTGGAAAGCCTGGACGAACTCAGGACCATTGAGGCAGCGCTCACCGTCCAGGTAAGCCTGGCGACCTTCGACACCGCCGATCACGGATGGGATCCAGTTCTGCAGCAGCAGGGTGGGAACCGTCCACGATTCACCGGTGGCGTTGGAGAAGGGGATGTAGCCGGCATCCTGAATGGTCTGAGCCTGGGCGATCAATTCTTCCCAGGTCTGGGGAATGGACAGACCGAGCTCATTGAAGATATCCTGATTGTAATAAATGCCGGCGGATGTCGCAATATAGCCTACGCCGAAGACTTTGCCGTCATCGGCCGTCCAGTTATCGATGGCCGCATCGGTGATGTTTTCCAGCCCGGGCAGGCCATCGATTGCCAGGAAGTGGCCTTCGTTGTACAGCTTATGAGAGGCCCCGGAACCCTTGGCGCGCAGGTAGTACAGATCGGCGCCGGTACCGGCTTCCATCTGGGTGCGCACTGCAGCGTCATAATCGGGGGGATTGGTGGGGTCGAATTTGATGATGATATTGGGGTAATCTTTGTGGAACTCGTCCAGGATGACCTGCATTTGCTTGACGTCATCCGTGCGCCAGCTCCCCAGGGTGAGGGTGACCACATCCTCAGCAGCGGCGGGTTCTTCGGTCGTCTCAGGGGCCGCAGTTGGGGTGTTCTGAGCACAGGCCGAGAGGATCATGCTGGCAACAATCAGGAAAATCAGGGTGGTCCAGCTTACTTTCTTGAACATTCTCTTGTCCTCCGAAGACAATCGATTCTTGTTGTTCTGGTTGTAAAAAGGCAAAATCAACAAGGCCTGCTTGCAGAAAGAATTGTGCCAGGCACCTCCTTCCGTGCATGAGGAGCCGACCTGCGAACCAGGCGGCTGAAAATGGGATCACATTACTTTTTTCCAATCTGGAAGTATAGGTGATGCGGATTCTAGCAGGGTGAGAATATATTGTCAATGGAATTTCTGTTCTGATGAGAAAAAGAGGTTAATGCTTGACAAATCAAGGGTTTGCTGGCATAAAATGGGGCATATCCAGTGATTTTAAGCGGTAAAATGTGCATAACCAGAAAATATTCAGGGCACGATGTAATGCACGCTGACCTGACCGGCAAAAACCGCCTGTTTATTGTTTCTAAGTTGGAAGGAAGTAGAGATGACAGGTAAATCCTCCCGCCGGAGCTCCTTGAGCCGGCCGAAACATCCCCGCTGGACCGGGCAGGACCTCCAGGCACTGCGGATCACCAATTTACAGGCACTGCTGACAGCGGTCTGGGAACACAGCCCCATTTCCCGGATTGATCTTTCCACAATGACCGGACTGGCGCCCTCGTCGGTGACCCGCCTGCTGCAGGAGTTGATGGAGATGGGGCTGGTGCAGGAGACCGGTAAGGGGGTCTCATCTGGCGGCCGTCAACCGGTGCTGGTGGTGCCGAATCCCAACGCCGGCCTTGTAATCAGCCTGGATTTAAGCGGGCCGCAGGCGCGCGGCGGTCTTTTCGACGCAGCCAACAATCTGCTGGTTTCCATCGACCAGCCCTTTACTGGCTTCGGCCCACAGGCGATTCGCGATCTGGTGTTCGAGCTGATCCACCGTCTGCGCGCAGAAGCAGCACAATTCAACCGGCCGATCCTGGCAATTGGCATCAGCCAGCCCGGTCAGATCGACACGCACACCGGAGTCATTTACGAGGCTTCCAATTTTCGCCTGCGAAACTTCCCCCTGCGGCAGATCTTGACCGATGAATTTGGCCTGCCGGTCTATATCGAACACGATGCTTCGGTCGCTGCGCTGGCAGAAAAGTATTACGGCGCCGCCCGGAACCTGGATTACTTCCTGTATGTGCTGGTTTCGACGGGCATTGGATCCGGCATCATTATCGGAGGGCAGGTATACCGCGGCGAAACCGGAAAATCCGGAGAACTGGGGCACACGATCGTCAATCCTGGCGGACCATTATGCGTTTGCGGGAAGCGCGGCTGCCTGGAGGCCGTCGCCGCTGCTCCTGCGATCCTGTCCGGGGCGCGTAAAATGGCCGCATTTGGGCGCTCGGATCTGCTGTACGAGCTGTGCGGCGGCTCCCCGGAGAAGCTGACGATCGAAATGGTGGCACAGGCTGCCCGGGCAGGCGACGTGTTCTCTCAGGATATCCTGGCCCGCTCTGCGGAGTATCTTGCCCTGGGCCTGATCAACCTCACCCGGTTGTTTGACATTCGCCGGGTGATTGTGGGCGGTGAGATCTCGGAAACGGGCGAACTCTTTTTGGACCCGCTGCGTGAGAAGCTGATCGATTACGGCCGGGACAGGCTGGATGTTGAGATCATCCCGGCCAGGCTGCAGCAAAACAGCTTTCTGCGGGGGATCAGCATGCTCACCCTGCAGGAAGCGATCGGTCTTCGAGTCAAGAACTTAGAAACGTAAAGGCAAAACACTATGGAACCATCCACTGTACTACCCGGCGTTTACCAGTACCTGCAGGCCGTTCAGGACATACAGAAGCGGATCATCGAAACCCAGGCCGGGGTTTTTGATCGGGTGATCGAAGAGATGTTGAAAACCGTCCGCAGCGGCGGGCGTATTTTTGTCTTCGGAACTGGACATTCGCACATGATGGCGGAGGAAGCCTTTTTTCGTGCTGGCGGCCTGGCTGCAGCCGTGCCGATCTTCATGAACGACCTGATGCTGCATGCGAACCCGGACCTGAGCAGCCGCCTGGAGCGTACTCCGGGCATTGCCCCCCTCCTGCTGGACCAGTACCATGTGCGCGCTGGAGAACTGCTGTTCGTGTATTCGAACAGCGGCGTGAATCACATGCCCGTAGAAATGGCCATGCAGGCGAAAGAGCGGGGGCTGGTCGTGGTGGGAGTGTGCTCCCGGGCATATGCACGGGTCGCGCCGCTTTCTGCGCTGGGCAAGCGGCTGGACGAAGTGGCCGACTATGTCATCGATAACATGGGAGAACCCGGTGATGCAGTGGTAGAACTGGAGAACAGCGAATGGCGAGTGGGTCCTACCTCGACGATCACCGGGGCATTCATCTGGAACAGCCTGGTTATTGAAGTCGTCCGGCGGATGAATGCAGCCGGTGAGGCCCCGCCGGTATTCGCCAGCTTCAACATGCGCGGCGCCACGGAATACACACGCGCGATGATGCAAAAATGGGGCAGGCAGAATCCGCATCTGAAGGGCTGGATTGACGATGACCATTGAAATGGCAGCCATAGGTGTGGATCTGGGCGCGACAAAGATCGCCTCGGCGCTGGTTTCTGCGCACGGCGATGTGCTGGCTGCGCGGCAGACTCAAACGCAAAGCGTGGAAGGGAGCGAAGCTGTACTCGACCGGCTGGCGGCGGAGATCGAGGCCCTGATCTTCGAGGCCCGCTGTCCCGTGGCCGGTGTGGGGATCGGCTCTCCCGGCGTCGTCGACCCGGTCAACGGAATTGTCCGCGGCGCGGTGAACCTGAATTGGGACGAGGTTCACCTGGTGGCCGGCCTGCAGGCCCGGCTGACTGGTGAACTGCCCATCTTCGTGCAAAAGGACACCAACGCCTCAGCTCTGGGAGAGCTGTTTTTTGGAGCCGGGCAGGGCTGCCAGGATTTCGTTTACCTGTCGATTGGATCCGGCCTGGGAGGGGGAGTGATCGCCAACGGCCAGCTTGTGATCGGAGCGAATGGAATTGCAGCCGAACTGGGCCATTTATCGCTGGACCCGGAAGGTCCTCCCTGTATCTGCGGGCTGCGCGGGTGCGCTGAACTGACGGTCTCCGGCCCGGGGATGGTCAACCTGGCCCGGCAGCGTTTGAATTCCGGCGCGAGAATTGGTGAGATTTGCGATCCTGACGAGCTGACTCCGGCGGGTATACTGGAAGCGGCCGGACGAGGGGACGCAGCTGCCCTGTCCGTGCTCGCGCGTGCCGGTTCCGATCTGGGCGCGGTGATGGCTGCCTGTACCGCAGTGCTCAACCCGCAGCGCTATGTGATCGGCGGGGGCCTGGGCCTGGCGGCATTCGATTATATCGTTCCGGCGGCGCGCCGCGAGCTGGAGCGGCGGGTGACCCCGGCCGGTATGAGAAGGCTCGAAATCGTCCCTTCATTGCTGCCCTCCAGTGCAGTGGGGGCGGCCTGTCTGGTCTGGCAGAGCAAAGGAGCTGAAAAATGCGTGGAATATTGATCCGGAATGCGCACGTCTATACGCCCACAGGGGATTGGCTGCCCGGGTGGCTGCTGACGGAGGGCACCAAGATCAAAGCATTAGGCCCCGGCCAGCCGCCAGAATATCCGGAAGAAGCAGGCCTGCGTGTGATCGATGCCGGAGGCAGCGCTCTGCTGCCGGGTTTGATCGACCTGCATGTGCACGGTGCTCTGGGTCACGAAGCGATGGACGCCAGCCGCGAATCGCTGCAGGTGATGGCGCGCCTGTTTGCACAAAACGGCGTGACCGGCTTCCTGCCCACCACCTGGACAGCGAGCCGTGAGGTCACCCTGGCTGTGCTGCATCTGGTGCGCGACCTGGAAGAACCTTTTGATGGCGGCGCCAGCATCCTCGGTGTGCATATGGAGGGCCCCTATTTCAACCCGGCAAAGGCTGGCGCGCAGGACCCCACCCAGATCCGCCGGGCGGAAAAAGACGAAGCTCTGGAGTTCCTGGACAGCGGCGTAGTGCGACTGATCGCTGTGGCGCCGGAATTCCCTGAAAACCTGTGGCTGGTCGATGAATGTGTCCGGAGCGGCATCCGGGTCGCGGCGGGTCACACCGCAGCGACCTATGAAGAGATGAAAACCGCCGTAGAACACGGTGTCCGTCAGACGACCCACACCTTCAACGCTATGACCGGTCTGGGGCATCGCGAACCCGGCACAGTCGGTGCAGCGCTGACTATGCCCGAACTGCAGTGCGAACTGATCGCCGATAATGTCCACGTTCACCCGGCGGCGCAGAAGATCCTGGTATCCGTCAAAGGGCCGCAGAACGTGATCCTGATCACTGACGCCATCCGTGGGGCTGGTTTACCGGAGGGCAGCCAGTTCCAGGTTGATACCCGCACGGCTGTGGTTCATAACGGCGCAGCGTACCTGGCCGACGGCACTCTTGCGGGAAGCATCCAGACTCTGAACAACTGCCTGCGCAACGTGATCGCCAACACAGGATTATCGCTGGCAGAAGCCTGGCCCATGGCCAGCCTGAACCCGGCCCGGGCGATCGGTCTCGCGGCGTCCAAAGGCAGCCTGGAGGCAGGGAAAGACGCTGACCTGGTGCTGTTGAACGAGAAGTATGAGGCGCTGCTGACGGTGGTGATGGGGCGGATTGTATGGGAAGCTGAAAGGCTGCAGGAACTGCATCATTAATGGGCCTGGGACAGTTTCTGCAGGGTGTATTGGTTGATTATCTGTTGATTCTGAGCCTGGCAGCGCTGGGTTTGTTCGGCTACGACAAGCTGATGGCGGTGACCCGCCGCTGGCGCATACCGGAGCGGGTGCTGCTGACAATAGGACTGGCGGGCGGAGCCTGGGGAGCTTTGCTGGGCATGGTAGTTTTTCATCATAAAATCCGCCGTGCCCGGTTCTGGATCACCCTGGTTCCGCCCGCCGTGGTTTATCTGGCGCTTTTGATATTGATATCAGACCGGTAATTCGACTTCGGAGATTTTCACCGGCAGGCGGCCGTACAGGAAGTTGAAGTCCCGGATCGCCTCGATCAGATCTCCCTCGAGGACGTGCGCCGGCATACGGTACGACCAGTTGCCTCCGGTTCTGCCGGGGAAGTTCATGCGCGCACTCGAATCCTGTACCAGGAAATCCTGAATGGGGGCGATGGCAAACATGGCCACGGAGGACCAGACAGCACGAATCATGCCCCAGACGATATCATCATCCCCACGGCCCAGGTAGCGCCGGCAGAAGTCGCGCTCCTTCTCAGGGGCGGTACGGTACCAGCCCAGCGAGGTGTCATTGTCATGGGTGCCCGTGTACGCGACGCAGTTGCGCGGATAGTTGTGGGGCAGGAAATCTTCGTCCGGGTCTCCGCCGAAGGCGAACTGCACAATCTTCATCCCGGGTAAACCAAACCGCTCGCGCAGTTCGATCACATCATCGGTGATTTCACCCAGATCTTCCGCAATCAGGGGAAGTTCGCCCAGCGCCTGTTCGATTTTCTCAAAGAAGTCGGCGCCGGGGCCGGGCGCCCAGCGGCCAATCTCGGCGGTCGGCATGCCGGCCGGCACTTCCCAATAGCCGGCAAATCCGCGGAAGTGATCGAGACGGATGATATCAACCATCTGCAGCACGGCTTTCAGGCGGTCCTGCCACCACTGGTAGCCAGTTGCTTTATGGACATCCCATCTGTACAGTGGATTGCCCCATAACTGGCCGGTTGGAGAAAAGTAATCCGGCGGTACACCGGCAACTACCGTTGGGTTTCCTTTTTCGTCGAGGTAGAACAGCTCGGGATGTGACCAGACATCTGCGCTGTCATGAGCGACGAAGATGGGCACATCGCCGATAATTTTGATGCCTTTTTCAGCGGCATATTTTTTGAGTTCATTCCACTGGCGGTAAAAGAGAAACTGGCGGAAAACCTGGCGATCCACGGCCACAGCAAACTGCTCACGGGCAGCCTGCAGGGCTTCTGGCTGGCGCGAGCGCAGGGATGGATCCCAGTTCGTCCAGGGCCTGCCCCCGTGGGCGTCTTTCAACGCCATAAACAGGGCGAAATCATCCAGCCAGTGGTGGTTTGCTTCTCGAAATGCTTCCAGTTCCGCCATCAATCCTGCGGGCTGGCGCTGTTGAAATACCTGATAAGCGCGGTCCAGCACGGCCAGTTTCCAGGGGATCAGCATCCCGAAATCGACACGGTCTTCCGGGAAGTCGGGACGGTCGGCGACGTCCTCTGTGCGCAGCAGGCCTTCCCCCAGCAGGCTCTCGATGCTGATGATGTAAGGATTTCCTGCGAACGAGGAGAACGCCTGGTACGGGGAGTCGCCGTAGCCGGTTGGGCCGAGGGGCAGCACCTGCCAGAGCGTACAGCCGGCGCTGGCTAAAAAGTCGATCCAGCGCCGGGCGATCAGCCCAATTCCCCCGATCCCCCAGTAACCGGGCAGGCTGGTGGGATGAAGAAGAATTCCAGCAGCACGTTCAAACTTCATTCGGTAACCTCTTCGTCTGGATATAGTCGTCTCCGCGAATGATATCGGAGGTAAGATCGCCGTGATAAACATCCGGGCCGATGATCGCGCCTGCTTCCACCCTCAGCCCTGCAGGCAGCCGGCTGTTTTTGCCCACCATGGTAATGCGCAGCTCACCGCCGGTGTCAAATGCACCCAGGCCGATGCATACCCCTTCTTCAATATAAGCACGCTTATCGATGATGCTGCGTTCAACCACCGCGTTGGGGCCGACGACGCACTCGGAGAGCAGCACCGACTCGCGGATCTGCGCACCGGCGTGCACCCGCACGCCGGGAGAGAGCACGCTGCGTTCGATATATGCTCCGGGAGAGATCACGCACCCGTCGGCGATCATGCTGTCGATCACTGTCGCCCCACGTGAGATCCAGACCGGCGGGCGTTCCTCAGTACGGGTGTGGATGATCCAGGAGCGATCATTCAAATCGATAGGCGGGTTTTCTGAAAGCAGGTCCATGTGTGCCTGCCAGTACGAGTCTACTGTTCCTACATCGACCCAGTAGCCGCTGTATGGATAGGCTGCCACGCGCGCACCGCTGTTGACCAGCTTCGGGAGGATATCCTTCCCGAAGTCGTGAGATGAATCGGGGTTCATGTGATCCTCCCACAGGGCGCGGTTGAGCACATCCAGGTTGAACAGGTAGACGCCCATATTGACAAGGTTGGAGGGAGGGTTGGCCGGCTTTTCAATAAAGGAGCGCACCTGATAATCGTCACCCACCTCAACGATACCGAAACGTGACGCCTCAGACATCGGCACACGGATGGTTGCCATGGTGAGGTCCGCCTTGTGATCGCAGTGGAAGGCGATCAGGGCGTCGTAATTCATCTCGTAGATATGGTCACCGGAGAGGATCAGCACCAGATCGGGGTTGCTGTGCTTGATAAACATGAAGTTCTGCTGGACCGCGTCAGCCGTCCCGAGATACCAGTCGGAGGTGTTGCGCGCTTTATAAGGCGTGTAAATGCGCAGACCGCCGGTGAAATCACGGTCCAGATCCCAGGGTCCGCCGGCGCCGATATGTTCAATCAGGGAGTGCGGGCGGTACTGGGCGAGGATCATGACATCGAAGATCCCCGAATTAACGCAGTTCGACAGGGTAAAGTCGATGATGCGGTACTTCCCGGCAAATGGGACGGCAGGCTTCGTTCGCTTGGCAGTCAGAATCCCCAATCGTGAGCCTTCCCCTCCGGCCAGAATGACTGCACGTGTTTTCATAATCAAATCCTCCCCTACCAGGTGGATCAAGAGCTGGATCGAATGACAGCGGATGGGTACCTGGGAATCATACCTCAGTTTGTGAACTCCCGGGCTGTCTGGCTGCTTTTGCCCGGGCTAGTGAGCGGTACAGTGTGAGGTACTGGCGGGCGAAGCGATCCCAGGAGAAATCCTGCTGCATGCAGCGCTGCTGCAGCTGTGTCCAGGCATCCCGGTTTTCATAGACCGCCAGCGCGCGGCGAATGGCCTCGCTCAGTGCAGAGGCCGATTCTTTATCGAACAGAAAGCCGGTGCTTTCTTCGGATAGATCATAATCCTGAATGGTGTCTTTCAATCCGCCGGTGGCACGTGCGACCGGCACCACCCCGTAGCGCATCCCGATCATCTGGTTCAATCCGCAGGGTTCGTAGCGCGATGGGATCAGGATGATGTCGGCAGCGCCGTACATGCGCCGGCTGAGCGCGGCGTCGAAGCGGACGGCGACGCGCACCTGGTCAGGCAGGTTGTTCTCGAGCCCGCGCACTGCCGCCTCCAGCACCGGATCTCCGGTGCCCAGGATAACGGCCTGCCAGCGCTGCCCGGCAATGTGGCGGAGTGCATCGGGAACCAGGTCAATCCCTTTCTGATTATCCATGCGGCTGATGATGATAATCAATGGGATGTCCGCATCGACCTCCAGATTAAACTCCTGCTGCAGAGCGGTCTTGTTGACCTTCCGGGGAGTCAGGTCCTCGTGGGAGTAGTTGGCTTTGAGCTGTTCATCTGTGCGAGGGTCCCAGCGGTTGACGTCGATGCCGTTGAGGATGCCGCTGATATCCTGTTTTCGCTGGCGCAGGAAGCTGTGCAGGCCAGAGCCAAATTCGGGAGTCAGGATCTCCTGCGCATAGGTCGGTGAAGGGGCGACGATGTGATCGGCTGCCAATAACCCCAGCGGCAGGGGCATCTGCTTTGCCCAACCGGGCAGGGCTGAGTTTTCGGCTGGGGGCAGGCCGAACTCGTCCAGCGCCTGCTCTGCTCCAGCCCCCAGATAGGGCAGATTGTGTAACCCCAGCAGCGCTGCAGCGTTATTAAAGACAGGATCGCTGTCCCGCTGGATTAGCGACAGGGCGTAAACAGCCGGGGCGGTATGCCAGTCATTGGCATGCACGATGTCAGGGGGCCATTCCAGGCTGCGGGCCAGTTCCAGGGCGCAGAGCGAAAAGAAAGTGAATTTGCGGCCATCCTCAGCAGGGTCGGAGGTGTATACCGGAGCGTCTGCCGGGATCATTGAACCTGATATGAAATAAACCGGCAGCCCTCTCATTTCCAACATCAACGCTTCTGCCGGCAGCGAACCGCCGGCATGAGGCACCTCGAAAGCGGCCACACGCTTCAATGGATACTGCTTCTGCTGGATGGCCCCATAAAAGGGGATGACCAGACGGATGTCGATTCCGGTCTCATCCTCTGATGTGGGGACGATATCATGCAGCGCCAGAGGCAGCGACCCTGCATAATCCCCCAGCCCACCGATCTTGATGAAAGGGTCGGCTTCCGCTGCGAGGAATAAGACATTCAATTTTGGCTTCACTGTCATCCTCCCTCAAGGACTGCCCGTGGAGTCAGGACTGCATTTGCATTCATTTTACACTACGCGAGGATTTCGGCCAGCATCTGTTGATTGTTATTTTTTTGAATAAAAACGGATATCTTCATCATGTTTTGAGATATAATTAGGTAAGTTTCCTCTATTTTTACCGGTAGGAACTAAACAGCACCATCGTGCGTTAATGCCTTAACGATAGTTACCAGGAGTTGTCATGCCAGCCAGAGCCTTCATTGTGCACGCGCATTTTTACCAGCCTCCACGAGAAGATCCACTTACCGGTGTTATTCCAAAAGAAATCGGCGCAGCTCCTTTTAATAACTGGAACGAACGCATTCATGCCGAGTGCTACCGGCCTAACGCCGAACTGCGCAATTTTGAACGCATCAGTTTTAATGTCGGCCCGACCCTGTTTCGCTGGATGGAGGGCTATGACCGGGTTACTTACGAGAGAATCATCGCCCAGGATCAGGCCAACGTTAAGCGTCACGGGGTAGGCAACGCCATTGCCCAGGGATACAACCACACGATCCTGCCCCTGGCTTCGCTGCGTGACAAGATCACACAGGTTGCCTGGGGCATTGCTGATTTTAAACACCGCTTTGGCCGCAGCCCGCAGGGAATGTGGCTGCCTGAGACGGCAGTGGACAGTGAAACCCTGCAGGTGATGGCCGATCAGGGCATAGAATTCACCATTCTGGCGCCCTGGCAGGCGCAGGGGGAAGTGGATGTTACGGAACCCTACCTTGTTCCGCTGCCAGACGGGCGTCACATGACGGTATTCTTTTACCAGCGTGATCTGAGTACCCGGGTCAGCTTCGATCCCGAAGCGACCATTAACGCCGATAACTTTGCCCGCTACCTGCTGCTGCCGTATTTCCAGCACGAAAAGGAAAAAAGTGGTGAGCCGCAGGTGATCACCATTGCCTCCGACGGGGAGCTTTACGGGCATCACCAGTATCTGCGCGACCGCTTCCTGGCCCGTTTTGTCGATGGCGCTACCAGCGACCTGGGCATCGTCCCGGTTTACCCGGCGCTGTGGCTGAAAAACTATCCCGCACGGCGCACGGTGAATATCCAGGAGAACACTTCGTGGAGCTGTCACCACGGCGTATCACGCTGGATGGGGAACTGCGCCTGTACGCCCGGTTCTGGCGCGTGGAAGGCGCAGATGTGCTATGCAATGGAACGACTGGCGGGCGAACTGGACCGGATTTACCTGGATACCCTGCGGCCGTATATCGACGACCCGTGGGAACTGCGCAACCGCTATATTGAGGTCATCCTCGGGCAGCGCACGGCCGGCAGTCTGATTCAGGAAATGGCCGGCCGGGCTCTGGATTCTGAAACCACCAGCCGCATCCACCTGCTGCTGGAAGCGCAGCGCGAGCGCCAGCGCATGTTCACCTCCTGCGGCTTTTACTTCGAAGATTTCGACCGCATCGAACCCCGCAACAATGTGGCTTATGCTGCACAGGCCGTTCTTTACGTGCAGCAGGCAACGGGCATCAGCCTGAAGGAGCAGGTGAGCGCCGATCTGGCTGCTGTGGTCAGCGAGCGCAGCGGCGTGCGCGCCGATGAAGTGTTTGAACGGCACCTGGAACGGGCGGAAGATCACCGCGGCCTGATTAAAAACCAGGCTGTTCCCGGTGAAAGTGCAGGAACAGCCTGATCGTGAGCACAGGGCGGCTTACCGCCCTGTTTTTATTGTGCCCGGACTGCGGCGAGGAGGCCTTCCACCCGGTAGCCCGCCTCTACGGCGGCATTCTGCAGCCTGCGGATCCAGTCACGGCGGGTGATGATACCGGCAGCGACGTCCTCCGGCCTGTCTATCTGATCGCCGTCGTGTATCAGAGATGCGCTGACCAGCTCAATCACCGAGGCTGCAAATACCCACCACAACCAGCATTCGAACGCTTCTTTGTTAAACCATAAGATATCCTGATAGCGGTTGACGCCCAGGAACTGCTGAAACTCGCTGTCGCGCAGCCAGCGCTGCAGCGCCTGCTCAGGAGCCGGCAGTACTGGAGCCTGACCGCTTTCTCCCAGCTGAAGGCCGGTCAGCAGCCTGATCACCGTCACGTGCTGGCCGGCGGCGCCTTCCGGCACCCCCATTTCTTTCAAAACCCCAGCCGTGATCTTCCCCAGGAGCCATTCCGAGATCCAGGTGCGGCTCTGTTCGGCCGATTCCAGTGAGTGCCCACCGATTGCGATCCGGCCCAGGTGGTGCATCACCAGCCAGCCCAGCAGTGTACCCCATACCCCCACGTCTCCGTCTGGCAGGCTGCCCTGCGCCGAAGCGCGACCGAATTCACCTTCAGGGCCGTCGAACAGGTAGCGCAGAGCGGCTTTGTATTTACGGGAGCGCGGCAGCGGGCAGATATTTCCCAGGGCAGGCAGCCTCAGTGCGGCGCCCAGCTCGCGGCGGAACTCGCGGGCGATCGTCTCCGGATCGTCACCACCGCCGTACAGATTGCGGATTTCATTCAGCAGCGCTGTCATCTTTCCAACGGCTTCGTCCAGAGCCTGAGTGAAAGCAGGCGGCGCCTCAGTCCGCCAGCGGTTGCCAATCAACCAGTTCAGCGAACCGGGGTTAATAAGCTCCTGGAACGGGCGGTGCACTGGCTGCAGGAAGACCTCTTTGAGCGTCTCATCGATGCTGGGGACACCGCGCCCGGCCAGAAAATCATTGAGCCGGGCATACTGGCGCCACTGGTTATCTTCCACTTCGTAGAAGTCGATAAAGACGTGGTATTTGTATGCATTCAGCTCCAGGTACAAACCCTGTTCGTGCAAATCCCGGCTGCTGCGGATGTACTGCAGCCCGCTGATCTGGTCGCGGAAGATGGTGAAGTAGTTTTCTCCCCTGTGCAGGTTCAGCCCTTCTCCCAGCGTGCGCTGAACCAGACGCCGGCCTCCGGCGCTGTCTTTTTCCAGAAAGGCGGCAGAGGTGCGGATCCAGCCCTGCGTGGAGGCGTATTTGTTGTGATACACCGTCAGGCCGCGTTCCTCTCCTACACGGTTGGAGAAGGCAAAAACATCCTCGTTGACGGTTCCGCCGGTGGTGAAGAAGTCGTACAGCAGGAAGTTCTCAACGCCGGCGAACAGATAGCGCCGCCGCAGGAGCGGGAAAATTTCGCGCTCATGGCGATCCACCAGGGCAGCATCGGGGCGTTCATCCCAGTAGGCGCGGCGGAATTCCATGCCGTATTTTTCGGTGTAGCCTTCGATCTGGCCGTGCCCGATCATCGGCAGCCCGGGTAAGGTGGCCATCAGAACGCACACCCCAAAGTATTTATCGCCCTTTCCGAACTGGTCGACCGCGGTGCGCTCGTCGGGGTTGTTCATGAAGTTGACGTAGCGCTTGAGGATTTCCGGGTCGAACTCCAGGGTGTTTTTAATCAACTGGCGGTATTCCTGGTTCTTTTCATCGCGCAGCATATTCATAAAGGCGCTGTTGTACACCCGGTGCATCCCCAGCGTACGCACGAAATAGCCTTCCATCATCCAGAAGGCTTCCGCCAGCAGCAGGGTATCGGGTACTTCCCGGGCCACGCGGTCCACCACTTCGCGCCAGAATTCGTTGGGGAAGAGGGCATCAAACTGCTCCCGGGTCATGCTGTGATCTGCCCGGCTGGGGATGTCCCCGCCGCTGCCGGGTTCCGGGAACCACAGGCGCTGGTAGTGTTTTTTCGCCAGAGTCATGGCGGCGTCGAAGCGGATAATGGGGAATTTGCGCGCTACGTGCAGGATGGTCTGAATGACGGCTTCGCGCACATCGGCGCGCAGGTAGTTCAACTGCGCGGTGTCATTCCAGGGCATGGAGGTGCCGTCATTGCCGTGGTAAATGTACTGTTCCCGGCCGCTCTGAAAATCCACCCGCTTGAAAACCACTGCGGCGTCGCTGTTGTCAAAGTAATGGTCTTCCAGGTAGATCCCCACCCGGCTGTCCCAGGATAAATTCGGCCCGTTGAAGGTATACGAAGGGAAGGGGCTGTAATCCAGGGAGATAAACCATTCGGGATGTTCGATCACCCAGGGCGAGTCGATGCCCATGTGGTTGGGGACCATGTCAGAAGCCAGGCGAATGCCGCGCACCCAGGCCCGGTCTCGCAGCGCCTGATAGGCTTCCTCACCTCCCAGGTCGCGAGCGATCTCATAGTCGAACAGGGAATATGCGGACGCGACGGCATCGGGATTGCCCCGGAGCTGTTTGATCGTTTTTGAAGCGGGACTGCGTTCCCAGAGACCGATCAGCCACAATCCGGTGATGCCCCAGCGGGCCAGTGTGTCCAGCTCCTCATCCGGGATCTCGTCCAGGCGGGCAATGGGGCGGCGGTATTTTTTGGAGAGCTGGTCGAGCCAGACATAGGTGTTTTTCGCGAGCAGGACAACCTTCGGCATCCACTCACGGTCAGGGCTGAAGCGTTCCACTTCCTGTTCCAGACCACCGAAATCGTAGACCAGGGACGGGCCACCACCGCCCGTTCCGAAGGTCGCTTTCTCTTCCTCTTTGATCAGGTCCAGACTGCTCAACAGCCGGTAGAGGTAGCTGCTGAGCAGAAACGCCCATCGGGTGCGGATGTACTCGAGCTGCCCGCCCAGGGAATGGGGGACGGCGATGGCCGGGCTGCGCAGCATATCCACCAGGTTCTGCATGTCGGGGCCAAACGGCGGCTGCTGCTCGAAGAAATCATGGAGTTCCGAAATGATCTCGCGATAAGCTGTTACCTTACTCAGGTCGGAATCGTCGAATAATTCAATAAAAGGGGCAAAAGCCGGGTTGGCGTTCGCGATCCAGAGCATGAGCAGTTCTTCCAGCACAACCGCGCGGTTGGGGAGGACGGCGCCGCCGGGGAGCTGTGAAGTGCTGCTCAGGTAATCATCCAGATCGATCTCACGGCGGTAGACAGCCAGGGGAGGAAAATCTTCTGCAAAGCGCCTCAGCGTCTGGTCGACCCTGTCCTTTCCGATGCGCTGCTCAATCCATTCCAGCGCCTCGACGAACACACCGGCCCGCTGCTGCTGTCGATAAAGGGCGATCACAAAATGCAGGATCTCATCGATCAGCCCCATGGCGTTGATCTGGCTGGCGCGGACCGCACGCTCAGGAAAGCTCACCACGTCGCGGCGTTCGTTCATGCGGGCAGCGAACACGCGTGCCGCATGAAAGTTGGCAAAGATCACATTGCCAGTGAATGAGAACAGGTTTTCATCGAACTGGTAGAGGTCCCTGGCCTGACGTGAAATGTGGAATTCAAAACGTACTGGTCGTGCTCCTGACGGATCCCTGCCGGCGCTGGTATGCATTCAGCCCTCCCATTTGTTTTACTTTCCTGCAGTTCTGTATTTGATTATATCCTGTCTGCTATGCCCCATTGCAGTTTGGGATGGATCACATTTGACTGAACCCTTTGAATGGGATAGACTTTGAATAGACTGTAAGAAAAGATCCGCCGCGGCGGCTGACCGGGGGAAAAAGCAGGAGGAATACCATATGGCAATCAGGCCGCTCGAAGCTTCTAAGCTGTATAAGCATACCGATCCATCGATTTTTAAATTTGAAACCACGGCCGAGCTGCAGATCGGCGACGGGCTGGTCATCGGGCAGCCGCGTGCAGTGGCGGCTCTCCGGTTTGGATCCAGCATTCAACAGGCAGGCTACAACATCTTCGCCATGGGGCCCACCGGCATGGGGAAGCGTTCATTCATTCTGGAGCATTTTCGCCAGCGCGCGGAAAGCGAACCTGTGCCATCGGATTGGGTGTACGTGCACAACTTCGAACAGCCGCACCGGCCCACTGCGATCGAACTCCCTCCGGGGAAGGGGGCCCAGTTTCAGAAAGACATGCAGGAGCTGGTCGAAGAAATCCGCACCAGCCTGGTGGCGGCTTTTGAGAGCGATGAATACCGCACCCGGAGGCAGGTGATCGAGCAGGAGTTGAACGAATACCAGGAAAAGGCGCTGGAAGAGATCCAGCAGCAGGCGAGGGAGAACAACTTCGCTCTGATCCGCACACCGGGCGGACTGGTGTTTGCACCCACACGCGATGGAGAAGTGCTTTCCCCCGAGGAGGTGCAGAACCTTTCCGAAGAGGAGCGTAAGACGCTGGAGACCACCCTGCAGTCGCTCCAGCAGGCTTTACAGAAGGTGATGCAGCAGATGCCGCGCGCCCAGCGCCAGGTGCGCCAGCGGTTGAAGGAGTTTAACCGCGAGATCATCAATTTCGCGGTGGGCGGCATCGTCGATGAAATGCGCTCCCGCTACAGCGAATTCCCAAAAGTTGTCAGCTACCTGGACGCTGTACGGGAGGATGTGATCGAAAATGCCTTCGAATTTTTCCTGTCCGATGAAGAAAGTCAGGATGGGGGTGCTGGCGGGTTGATGGCGGTGCTGGCGGCACGCGCCCGGGGAAATCAGCAAAGCGCCCTGGAACGCTATAAAGTAAACCTGCTGATCGATCACCGCGATTCACAGGGCGCGCCAGTGATCGAAGAGGATAACCCTACGTACCAGAATCTCACCGGCCGGGTGGAGCACACGGCGCAGATGGGCGCCCTGGTAACCAACTTTACACTGATCAAACCCGGCGCTCTGCACCGGGCCAACGGTGGCTACCTGATCCTGGATGTGCGCAAAGTGCTCTCCCAGCCCTACGCCTGGGAGGCGCTCAAGCGATCCCTGCAGAGCAGCCAGATTCAGGTCGAATCGATCGGACAGATGCTCTCGCTGATCAGCACGATCTCGCTGGAACCGGAGCCTATTCCGCTGAAAGTGAAAATTGCCCTGTACGGGGACAGAGATATTTATTATTTGCTGAGCGCTCTGGACCCTGAGTTCCCCGAGCTTTTCAAGGTGCAGGCCGATTTTGAAGAGGAAATGGACCGCAGCGAGAAAAACCAGGAGGCTTATGCGCACGTCATCGCCCGCATTGTGCGCGATAATAAACTGCTCCCGCTGCACCGGGATGCGGTGGCGCGCGTGCTCGAGTACAGCTCCCGGCGGGTGAGCGACGCGGAAAAACTCTCCACGGGCATCGAGGAGATTGCCGACCTGCTGCGCGAGTCCCACTTCTGGGCGGAAGAAGCCGGCCGGGAGGTGGTAACCGTCCAGGATGTGGAGAAAGCGATCAACGAGAAGATCTTCCGCGCCGACCGGCTGCGTGAACGAGTTTTTGAGACCATCCTGAGAGGCACCTTCCTGATCGACACCCAGGGAGAAAAGGTGGGGCAGGTGAACGGGCTGTCGGTGATCCAGTTAGGTGGTTTTGCGTTTGCCCGCCCCAGCCGGATCACCGCACGCGTGCGTCTGGGTAAGGGAGAAGTGATCAATATTGAGCGTGAGGTGGAACTGAGCGGCCCCATTCATTCGAAAGGCGTGCTGATCCTTTCCGGATTCCTGGGGGCGCGCTATGCGCGTGAAAGGCCGCTGACGCTTTCCGCCAGCCTGGTTTTTGAACAGTCTTACGGTGGAGTGGACGGAGACAGCGCATCATCGGCGGAACTTTATGCCCTGCTGTCCGCCATCGCCGGAGTGCCCATCCGGCAGTCTCTTGCGGTGACCGGCTCGATTAACCAGCACGGCGAGGTCCAGGCTATCGGCGGTGTGAATGAGAAGATCGAAGGCTTCTTCGATATCTGCCGTGCGCGCGGGCTGACAGGCGACCAGGGAGTGCTGATCCCGGAGGCGAACACGAAGCACCTGATGCTCCGCCAGGATGTCATCGATGCCGCTGCTGCCGGGCGTTTCCATATCTACCCGGTGAGTCATGTGGACCAGGGGATCGAACTGCTGACCGGAATTCCGGCCGGGGAAGCCGACGCGGAAGGGAATTATCCACCGGATACGATCAATGGGATGGTCCAGAGAGAACTGATGCGCCTGGTTGAGAAGCAGAAAGAGCACAGCCAGCAGAATGGAAGAGAAACCGGTCAGGAGGAGAGCGTATGAGCCGGTCCACCGGTGATGAAGATAAAGAACGCATTCGCCGGATTCTGGTTGCTCTGGATGCCTCCCCTTCCAGTCTGGCCGCGCTGCAGGCTGCGGCGGATCTGGCTGCGGCCAACGATGCCGAGCTCTACGGCATCTACGTTGAAGATGTCAACCTGCTGCGCCTGGCGGACCTGCCTCTGGTCCGCCAGCAGAGCCTGTTTTTCAGCGGCGGGCGCAGCATCAGCCGGCAGCAGTTAGAGCGCGAACTGCGCATTCAGGCCCGGCAGGCACGCCGTGCGCTGGAAGATGCCGCCCGCCGCCGCCGGCTGAGATGGACGTTTCGCACTGCGCAGGGAATTATATCGGTGGAGCTGCTTGCGGCTGCCAGCGAAGCAGATTTAATAATCCTGGGCAAGGCAGGGTGGTCCCGGCGCAGACGCCTGGGTTCAACAGCCCGCGTGGTGATCACGCAGGCGCCGCAGCGGACGTTGATCCTGCAGCAGGGAGCGCATCTGGGCCTGCCAGTGGGTATTCTGTACGATGGTTCGCCTCTGGCGCGCCAGGCCCTGGCAGCAGGCGTGCGCCTGCTGTTCGAGCGCGAGGGCTATCTGGTGGTCATGATTCTGGCCGGGAGTCCGGAACAGGCGCGTGAACTGCAGTCCGAAGCCTCCGAGATTCTGCGCAGCACCGGAGTGCACCTGCATTTTCGCTGGCTGCTTAAACCCAGTGTGAAGCATGTGGTTGAACTGGTTCGCGCCGAGAACATTAGCGTGCTGGCCGTACCGATCCAGGTCGGGAACCTTTCTATCGACAGCCTGACCGAGATCCTCGACGAACTGGATGTACCGGCGTTGATCCTGCGCTGAATGCGCATAGTTTACCGGAGTCGGACAGAGCCAGCAGGCCATGAAGATCTACCGGACCCTGATTTCCGCAGAAGAGCTGGCCCGGCATAGCGGCGACCCTGCCTGGGCCATTGTTGACTGCCGGTTTTCCCTCCAGGACCGTGATTACGGCCGGAAAGAATATGAGGAGGCACATATTCCCGGCGCGGTGTATGCCCATCTGGATGACGATCTATCGGGGGAAATTCAGCCTGGAACAACCGGACGACACCCGCTGCCCACGGTAGAAAAGGCCGTGGAGATATTTTCGAAACTCGGCATCGACCGTGACATTCAGGTCGTGGCTTACGACGACGACGGTGGGGCGCTAGGAGCGGCGCGCCTGTGGTGGCTGCTGCGCTGGTGTGGTCATGAAGCGGCCGCCGTGCTGGATGGGGCTGGCAGGCCTGGCGCGCGCATCACGGGCCGGAGCGTTCGGGCGTCGAAACGCGCCTCCGGCGGGATTTTATCCCAGCGGTTAAGCCTGATATGGAGGCAGACGCTGCGGATCTGATGCAGTGGATCGGCGATCCTGCACACCGCATTATCGATGTGCGCTCTCACGAGCGCTACCGCGGCGAAAACGAGCCGATCGACCCCGTGGCCGGTCACATCCCCGGAGCGGTGAACGCCTTCTATGGTAATTATTTAACCCCGGAGGGTTATTTCCGGCCGCCCGGGGAACTGCGCCGCTCCTTTCAGGAAATACTCGACGGCATACCGGCTGACCAGACAGCTTTTTACTGCGGATCGGGGGTGACTGCCGCACTTGGGATTCTGGCGATGGCCCATGCCGGTCTGAACCTGCCGCGCCTGTACGCCGGCTCGTGGAGTGAGTGGATCACCGATCCTGAGCGCCCGGTAGAAACCTGAAACGGGAATCAGCCGCCCGTAAAATCGACCACCGGGATGGGCCCGCTGAGCTCGTCGATGAGCATGCTCTCCCCGCCGACCGTATTCAGGCGCAGACTCCAGACTTCTTCAGTTAAGCCCCCATCCAGGTAGATAAACCGCTCCGCATCCACCCAGTAGATTTCGAGGACACTGACAGCGTCTGGAATAAGAGGTGCCAGGCTGCCATCGATGGCGCCCAGCGTGGGCGTGCGGGTACCGCCCTGGTAGAACACGAAATGTGTCGAATCGGGGGCCCAGCCTTCGAGGGTCATTGGCGATGCGGTGTGTACAATCACGTCTTCAGAGGCATCCGCAGCGCTGAGATGCAGCTCATACATGTTCGCCGCCGGATCTCCGACCTGCTTCAGGTAAAGCAGGTGCTCCAGGTCCGGTGCGTACATGGCTTCGGAGCCAAAGAAGGGAGCGGCAGTGATCTGGCCAATCTGCACCGCCGGGGACCCGCTGGTGGGGATCTCCCACAGGGTGGTGGGCGGTGCGGCAGGGTCGAGTGAATCGTGCGGGGGGATGGCAACCCGCAGTTTACTGGAATCAGGCGCCCACACCGGCCGGGCATAGTACTCGTATTCGCTGTAGGTGAGCACCCTTTCATAGTTCAGCAGGGCGTCACGGCGGTTGGAACCATCGACATTGACCAGGCTGATCTCTGTAGGGGTGACCACAGCGATTTGAGACCCATCCGGTGAGAAGTGAAACTGGCCCCCCTCTCCTGGCGCCAGCAGCGTGCCGTGTTCCAGCGTATCCGTATCGACCACGCGCAGGTCGTTGTAAAGGAGCATACCCGGACCCTGCAATACCTGGCGGGTGTTGTAAGCCAGCCTGTGGGTTCCCGGAAAAAACTCCATCTGGTGCGGCACCACTGCGAATGCACCCGGATCCATATCGGAGAGCGCCTCCACGCTTTCCAGCAGACGCTCATTCGACCCGTCGCGGTTCACCGCCCACATTTCTACGTGCACCTCATCCGCCTGGCGTAAAAAGGCAATCACCTGACCATCGCCCGAGATGGTTAAAGCAGTGATCTCACCCTGCGTGCTGATCTGGCGCGAGCCTTCTGACTGCGTCCACAGCCAGACCTCTCCGTTCTTGATGTAGGCAATATGCAGTTCCTGAGCATCCGGTGCCGGAGTAGCCGGAGCTTCACTCTCTGGAGGAACGGTAGCTGTGATCCCGGTTTCCGGCGCGGCTGCTGTCAGGGTGCCGCGCACTTCGGTCTGCAGCGCCGGGCTGGTGGTTGGGGTCGCATCCGGCAGCAGTGCCCTGCAGGCCAGGCTGGCCAGGATTAACAGGAAAATCAAAACGACCAGTGGGCGGTTACGCATCATACCTCCTCCGGTTTTCCCCATTACGTGCGTTCTCCGGATTTTACCGCAGATAATAAAAGAGCAGGTCAGCATATCCGGCCCATCCCCGCATTACCAGCGGGACGGGCCGGCTCGCAGCCTGCTCCGGTCAGGGTTCTACAGGTCCTGATAGCGTGAAGCCTCCAGTTCCTGCCTGAGCCGCTCCTCTGCGCTCATTGGGGTGGTTGGCTGTTCACGCACCCTCTGGCGTTCGGCGGCCTCAGCGGCGCGCAGTTCAGCCAGCGGGCGTCTGCGCATCGCTCCCCACTTTCCGCAGTGCGGACAGCGGTCAAACCTGGTCGCAATACCCAGATTGGGCGCCAGAATTCTCAGCGGGAAAGGCCTGCCGCAGCGCGGGCAGATCGCCCCTCCTGCAATCCCATAGTTCTGCTCTGTTCCCAGTGGGATATCGGCCTTTTTCCCCCCACCCGTCAGGAAGGGGATGATAAATGAGATTGCCATCGCACCGAACACCACAACCAGCAGCGGGACGAGGATGCGCATGGCCACCTGGTAGCCTTCCTCTGGCGTGACGAAATTGGCTTGAATCAAGTTGGACTGCAGCTCACGCCCGTCAGACGTATATCCGGTGGCCTGCAGGGTGTGCATGCCGTATTCGAAATTGCCGGTGTCAAAGCCGAGGGTGAAGGGGGCTTCTGTATCTTCGCCAACGAGTTCCCCGTCGATGTAGAACTCAACCCGCTCCAGGTTATCGGGCCCGAGGGTGATGCGCATCGTGAAGGAGCCCTGGATGCGGTTCCCGGCGTTGAACCCGAAGTTTTTTCTCAACCCCAGCACCAGCTCTTCATCCTGCTGGGCGGCGGCAGGTTGTGAGGCGGCTGCCACCAGCAGGATAAGGACGAGCAGGATCTGAATTACGCGAAGCCTTTTCATGACTTATTTCCAGCGGGTAAGGATCGTCTCTCTCTGGAACAGCTTTATGGCCAGGAACATGAGAAAAACATCCAGAATCAACAGGATGAACGCAGAGACGATGATGAGCTGCCGGTCAATGATAAACAAGCCGGCAAGCTGGCCAAAGAAAATCCCCAGAACAGGGAGGATGACCACCATGGAGAGCTGCTCTGCAACGCGCGGGTCGTTAACCCGCGAGGAAACCATCACACTGACGAAGACCGCCAGAAGCGCCATCAACGGACCGACGACGATCACCGCCAGCAGCCAGCGGGCGTCCAGCAGCGCGGAAAGCAGCACTGGATCGGGGGTGATGATCCAGGCCCCGATGGCGAAGATCAGAAATGCCAGATAGGTGACCAGAACGGCTGGCAGCACTGCGGCCAGGCTTTTACCCATCAGGAGTTCCATGGTGGTGATCGGAGTGGCCAGCAGCGGCTCCAGGCTGCGTGTCGTTTTCTCGCCGACGATGGAGTAGGCTGAGATGGTCGCCGGGATAGCGAGCGGCAGGATCATGAACATGATCATGAACTGGCTCACCAGATAGACCTGTAAACAATCCCTGCTGCTCAATTCCTGGGGACAGAAAGCGCTGAACTCGCTGGGGATGTCTCCGCCGATGGATTGTGCACTGTCCGCCCGCATGGCGTACAGGATGACCAGTGGGATGGCGGTCATCATGAGCGGCAGGAAGGCGACGGTGAAGAGCACCATTTTATTTTTAAATACTTCCGCCCATTCTTTTCGAATGATGGTTTTAATTTTGTTCATTGGCGCCGTCCTGCATACGGATATACTGCAAGTAAACATCTTCCAGCGAGTGCCGCAGTTCACCGACAAACTGGATATCGGCGCCGGCGCCCACCAGCAGCCTTACAATCTGGGGGTTGCAGACCTCCGGATTATCCAGGTTGACCACCAGCTTCCCGTTGATCATGCGGGCATCCTGGACAAAAGGCAGCTCTTTGACCAGCCCAGTGAAGGCTTCCTGGGGGTTCGCCAGGTGAAAGACCACTTTACGGCCAAACAGCTGTGACCTCAGATTGGCAGGCGTGTCCATCACCAGCAGGCGGGTCTTGAACACGCCGATGCGGTCGCACAGGCGGTCGGCTTCATCCAGGTTGTGGGTGCACAGGAAGATGGTGCGGCCCTGCTTCTTCAACTCCATGATGAAGTCACGCACCAGCAGAGCTGCTTCCGGATCCAGGCCGGCGGTGGGTTCGTCCAGGAAGATAATGCGCGGCTCGTGCAGCAGCGCCCGGGCGATGGCCAGTTTTTGCTTCATGCCTTTTGAGAACGTGCCAGCGGCATCGAAGCGCCGCTCCCACAGCCCGAGCATGCGCAGGTATTTTTCCACCTGTCCGGCCGGGTCTTTAACCTCGTAGAGGTTGGCGAAGATCATCAGGTTGAACTCCGCACTGAGGTTGTCATACATGCCAGGGGTTTCCGTCAGGATGCCCACCGTGCGGCGGATATCGGTATCCTGCTGCCCCAGCCGGTAGCCGTTAATGGTGGCCGTACCTCGCGTGGGAGAAATTAAACTGGTCAGCATACGCACGGTGGTCGTTTTCCCGGCGCCGTTTGGGCCCAGGAACCCAAATACTTCGCCCTCTCTGACATGGATGCTCAGGTCTTCCACGGCGGTGAGATCGCCGAACTGCTTGGTCAGGTTTTCGGTGCGAATCATTGCTGATACCTCGTACGGTCCAGGTCCTCGGGTGTTTCGTCGATCCTGACCTCAGGCACGGAAGAGACAGAAACCGTTTCCGCCGGAGCCGGGATTCCTTCCTCCGGCTCCGGTGATCTGAGCTTAAAGATGATATAGAGATTGAATATGGTGAGTAACCCGAGTACGATCTCGGCTGGCACGGCCCCCCAGGTGGCGTTAACGTACAGAACGACCGCATTCAATAACGTGTGCAGGGCCACCGAGAACCAGACCCAGCGGACCTGCCCGCGCAGGAAGGCCTGCAGCACAAGGATGGAGAAGGTCAGGTGAGCAGGGATGCTGAAAGCCCGTTCGACAAAGCCCAGCATCGAAATGTACCAGGGGGTTGACCAGTATGCTTCCACGCCCTCCTGCACTGCGGCGAGCTGGTCGGCGGGGACGAGTGTGCTGAGGTCAGGGGTGCTGCGCAGGATCACCATGTTGAGGTAGGTGATGAGGATGATTCCCCCGATAATCAGGGCCTCGACGCCCCCATGCCCGGCGCCCATTAACAGTCCCTTCGGCCAGGTGCGGGCATCTTTTGCGACCCAGCGGTACGCGGCATAGCGAAACCACTCTTCCCACAGCCCGGCGCTCAGCCCGTAAAACAGAACCTGGAAAACCAGCGGCCAGTCTGATACTCCCAGGCGGGGTACGACCAGGTTGTTAAACGGGATATGCCCGATCTGCGAGAAGACGAATGTGGCTGCACCAATCAGGTAGAGCAGCCAGCTCAACTTAAATTTGTGGGTGAGATATGCGCCCAGGCCGATGGCCATGATGAAGATCAGCGTGGCGCTTAAGGGGTAAGTGAAGTATAAAATTTCCAAGGATAACTCCGTTTGAGATCGCAGGGCAGTCAGACGAATCCAGCGCGGCGTGCGCCAGTCCTCCGAACGATAAACTCATCTAATTATACAGCAAGGTGATCGGCTGGACTTTCTGACCTGTATACTCTGCCCATTTGATGAAAAAACGGCCTGGGGAGAGCCAAAGATGCGCGGTAGGGAAGGTGTCTCTGTGGGGTATGGATGAGCGGGGTTGACATGATCTGGTAGAATCTTAAGTAGATCGGTTCTGTCCGATTTTTGCAAAGGTACATATCAATTTATTGCCCCTGGAACAATCGTCCGGTCTGATCTGGACGCTGCAGAGCGTACAGGCTGGTGGACAGGCGCAGGTCGGTTTATTAACAGGGCAGCAGGTTTTCTGTTTACCGTCTTGCTCTTGCACGCGCCCTGCAATAAGCCGGCTGTTCCAAGCGGTTTGTCTGAAAAAAATGGAATGCCACTGGAAGGTGAACATGAATAATTGATAAAAACACAAAATTGGACAACATCAGTGATATAATCCAGGCAGCAGATGCTGCCGGGAGCCATTAATCTGCGTTCAATCTGGATCACAACCGGGCAGTTTTCGGGCGAACACATAAGGCAGCAGGGGGCTGAGCTGCCTGGTAAATAAACCAGGTTTTTTTCAATTCAGGAGGGTTCTATGACCAATCGAGTGCGTGACTGGATGAGTCGGCCGGTTATCGTCGTCGATCCGGACAGCAGCGTATCTTACGCACTGACGCTGATGAGGCGCCGCGGTATTCACAGTCTGGTGGTGACCCTTCCCAATAATGATTACGGAATCATAACGACCACGGATATACGCGATAAGATCATCGCCTCCGACCGCAACCCTGCGGAGACACGTGTGCGCGAGATTATGACGTCGCCCGTCGTCGTTGCAGATCCGGATTGGACTTTGAAAGAGTGTTCGTTGAAGATGATGGAAAAAGGCATTCATCACATGCCTGTAGCCGATCAAAACGGATCACTCATCGGTATCATCTCCGCGACGGATATCTTCACGGCCGCGGAGGAAACAGGATGGGGGTCGGGGACTTAATCAAAATGGCCAGAAAAAATTCAACCACTGAAACGAATAGGGTTCGCACAATGGAGAAACAGGACTACGAAAATCTGTACTATCAAATGGTGCTGATCCGGCGTGTGGAAGAGGAATCAGCACAGCTTTACCAGCAGGGAAAGATCGGCGGCTTCCTGCACCTCTACATCGGTCAGGAAGCGGTGAGCACCGGTCTGATCGCAGCGCGCAAGCCGCAGGACCGCGTGATAACGGCCTATCGTGATCACGGTGTGGCGATCAATGTTGGAATCCCGGCCAAGGAGGTTATGGCCGAGCTTCTGGGTAAAGCCACCGGAGTTTCGAAAGGCAAGGGCGGTTCCATGCACATGGCCGATGTGAAGAAGAACTTCTGGGGCGGGCATGCCGTCGTCGGCGCGCACCTGCCTATCGCTGCCGGCCTGGCTCTGGGCGACGTGTACCAGGGTAATGATGGTGTCACGATCTGTATGTTCGGTGACGGCGCCACCAATATCGGCTTCTTCCACGAGGCGTTAAACCTCTCGAAGGTCTGGAACCTGCCGGTGCTGTGGGTGTGCGAAAACAACCAGTACGGGATGGGCACCTCTGTTGAGCGGGCCTCAGCCGTGCCTGAAATCCGGCAGAAAGCCGAAGGCTATGCCATGCCCAACCGCCGCATTAACGGTATGGATGTGATGGAAGTGTACAACGCCAGCAAAGAGATCCTTGAGGAGATCCGCGGCGGGGCGGGCCCGTACTTCCTGGAGATTGTCACTTACCGTTATCGCGGTCACTCTATGGGCGACCCGGAGCGCTACCGCAAGCCCGATGAAATTAAAAAGTGGCAGGAAACCGATCCGATCGGCATCTTCAGCAGCTACCTGATCCGCGAAAATATCCTCAGCCAGGAAGAACTGCAGGAAATCGAACAGCGAGTCGAAAAGGAGGTTCAGGAGGCGATTGAGTTCGCTGAAAACAGCCCAGAACCGCCGCCCGAAGCGCTCTTCGAGCACATCTATGCAGATGAGTAAGCCTGCGACCGCACGGTCAGCCTGGAACGTAAAAAAAGAAAATTGAAGCGAACAAGAGGAAACCATCATGGCTAGAATAACCATGCGTGAAGCCATCTCCCAGGCTTTGTGGGAGGAAATGGAACGAGATCCGAAGGTATTTATCCTGGGTGAAGAAGTGGGGGTGTGGGGCGGTACGTATGCCGTCACTCGCGGTTTCTATGATCACTTCGGCCCCGATCGCGTGCGCGATACCCCGATTTCAGAAGCGGCCATTGTGGGGGCTGCTATCGGAGCGGCGATGACGGGTTTGCGTCCGATCGCAGAACTGATGACGATCAACTTCGCTTTCGCTGCGATGGATCACATCGTCAACGAAGCTGCCAAGCTGCACTACATGTTTGGCGGGCAGTTCCTTCTGCCGCTGGTCATCCGGGCAGTGGGCGGCGGTGGCCGCCAGCTTGCCGCGACGCACTCGCAGACCCCGGATGCCATCTTCGCTCATTTCCCGGGATTGAAAGTCGTCGCCCCGGGCACACCCGAGGATGCGAAAGGGCTCCTCAAGTCTGCGATTCGCTCGAACGACCCTGTCCTGTTCATCGAGCACGCCACGCTGTACCAGGTGCGCGCCGAAGTGCCGGAGGGTGATTACACTACCGAGATCGGAAAGTCGAAGATCCAGCGGCCTGGCAAGGATGTGACCATCGTCACCTACAGTAAAATGCTGGAAGTATCCATGAAGGCAGCCGATGCTCTGGCGCGCGATGGGATAGATGTAGAGATCGTTGACCTGCGCACGCTGCGCCCGCTGGATATGGGCCCGGTGCTTGAATCCTTCAAGAAGACTAACCGGGCTGTTATTGTGGAAGAAGGCTGGCGTTCGTACGGCGTGGGCGCTGAAGTTGCCGCCCGCCTGTACGAAGAAGCGTTTGACTACATCGATGCCCCGATCAAGCGTGTCGCCCAGGCTGAGGTTCCGCTTCCCTACAACCGCACCCTGGAACAAATGGCCCTGCCTCAAGCGGAGGATGTGATACAGGCCGTTAAGGAGGTGTTGTAATGGCTGAAACCGTAATTATGCCCAAGCTGGGCTTTGATATGGCCGAGGGAGTGCTGGTACGCTGGGTGGTGTCTGAAGGCGAAACGGTGGAGAAAGGCGCTGTACTGGCAGAAATTGAAACCGACAAAGCCACGGTTGAGGTCGAATCGAACTTTTCGGGAGTGCTGCACCGGCACCTGGTGCCTGAAGGTGAGGTCGTGCCGGTAGGTCAGCCGATTGCCATCATTGGCGAGCCGGGCGAGGAAATTAAGGATGTTCCCTCCACCGAAGAAGTGTCGGCTGCGGCAGAGGACGCCGGCCCGGGCGCCTTCACAGCCGGAGAGATTGCCGCTGGTGAGGGCGGTGAGAAACTGGATGTCGGCGTGGCGGGCGATGTAAAGTACAAAGAAGGACAGGAGCCGCAGGAGGCAGAAGCCGGGGCGACCGATACCGATGGCCGGCTGCCCGGCGGGGTGCGTGCCTCACCGGTTGCCCGGCGCCTGGCTATGGAAAAGAACATCAACTTGAGTCAGGTGAAGGGCAGCGGTCCACAGGGCCGCGTGACCAAGAGGGACATCGAGGCCTTCCTGCAGCAGGTCGAAACTGCCGCACCTGCTGCGCCGGCAGCGGCCCCGGCCGCCCCAGCGCCAGAAACGAAAGCGGTTCCGCTGCCTGCTTTCTCCCCGGTTGGCCCGCCGCCGCCCGATGAGACGATCAAAGTCAGCCGGCTGCGAGCAGCGATCGGCCGGAGAATGGTAGAATCCAAACAGCAGGTCCCGCACTTCTATGTCACTCATGAATACCGCATGGATGCGCTCATGGATCTGCGCAAGCAGGTCAATGCCATGCTTCCCGATGACGAGAAGCTCTCCGTCAACGACTTCCTGGTGAAAGCAACGGCGCTGGCTCTGCGGCAGTTCCCGAATCTGAATGCGGCGTTAAAGGGTGATGAATTAATCCGCTTCGGCCAGGTGAACATCGGTGTGGCGGTTGCGGTGGAGGGCGGCCTGCTGACCGTTGTCTGCCGGGATGCAGATCGCAAACCCCTGCGCCAGATTTCGCTCGAGGTGAAGAGCATGGCCGGGCGTGCCCGCGAGGGTAAGGTACGTCCGGAAGAAATCGAAGGGTCGACTTTCTCGATCAGCAACCTGGGCATGTTCGATGTGGAGCACTTTGTCGCCATCATCAACCCGCCGGAGGCAGCCATCCTGGCAGTGGGTTCGGCTGCTCAGGTGCCTGTGGTGGAAAACGGCGAAATCAAAATTGGCTGGCGGATGAAGGCGACTCTCTCGGTCGATCACCGCGTGAGCGATGGCGCAGAGGGTGCACGCTTCCTGCAGGCTCTGGCTGCGTACATCGAAGAACCAATGCGGCTGCTGCTTTAATCAACAGGAGACATGGATGCCTTCAACGGAATATGACCTTCGCTTCTTACAGGCCGGCATCCCGCTGCTGGAGGAATATCTGCTCTCAGACAACCTCTACTGGTCGGTGGGAGTGAGTTCGCCAGCCGGTGAGCCGGCCTTTCCCCAGATGACCATCGGACAGCTGCTGCTGGCACGCGCCCGGCTGCATGCCCGTTCGCTTTCACCGGAGCAGCGGGATTTGCTCGCCCGGCTGGATGAAGAGATGGACTCCATCCGTGCGCGCTGGAGGGTGGCCTGGGGCAAAAAGACAGCCCATGAGTTTCGGGCGCGCCTTAACCTGTGGCGCGATTTTCTGGAGGAATACCGCCAGAACCCGAATTCCAACCTCGACCGTTATGCGTACGAGGTGAGGCGCAGGGTGATGCTGCATTATCTGAAAGATGAAGCCGAAGGTCTGACCGTTCAGGAGGAAGACCTGCTCAAAGGGCTGGACAGCCTGCTGCAGAAAAGCCTGCAGCCCGGAGACTTTGTCTGGAATTCTGGCCTTTCCGCCGGTTTTCCGCGTGAGCCTTTCTGGTATCTGTACGGGCAGTTAAAGAGCGAACAGCAGGCATAGCCAGCACACACTTCGTTACCAGCTCCCGCCCGGATGAGCTAGCCGGGCGGGAGTATTTTTATGGTCCCTGCTGGACTGGTAAAATAAATTATGATAATTTCTGCCAGCCGGCGCACCGACATCCCCGCGTTTTTCACTCCCTGGTTTATGAACCGCATCCGGGCCGGTTTCTGCACGGTGCCGAATCCGTACAACTCCCGGCAGGTTTCGAGGATCTCCCTGCGCCCGGAAGACGTAGATGCGATCGTCTTTTCCACGCGCAACCCGCGGCCGCTGTTTCCGCATCTGGACGAGCTGGACCGGCGCGGTTTTCGGTATTACTTTCTGATTACACTGGTGAACAACCCGCGGGCCATCGACCCGCATTCTCCCTCGCTGCGCACCGCTGCTGAAGTGATCCGGCGTCTGGCCGGGAGCCTGGGACCCCAGCGAGTGGTCTGGCGCTACGACCCGATCGTGTTCTCCGCCTCCACGAGCCCGGATTACCACCTGGAAAATTTCGAAAGCATCGTGCGGCTGCTGCAGGGCAGCACACAGCGCTGCGTGATCAGCATTCTCGACGACTACAGGAAAGCGCGCCAGCGCATGGCAGCCCTGCAAAGGCAGGGTTACCGGCTGTTAAAGGGCGACGAGCTCGAGCAGGCTGTGGTGCAGACGGTCCCCGGGCTGGTGCAGATCGCCGCTCAGGCCGGAATTGAAGTGACCTCCTGTGCGGAGACCTTCAACCTGGTTCCTATGGGCGTGAGGCCCGGGAGCTGCATCGACGCTGATCTGCTCCATGCATTGTTTGGCCTGCGGCTCTCCTGGAAGAAAGACCCTTCACAGCGGGCAGAATGCGGCTGCGTTCTCAGCCGCGATATCGGAATGTACGACTCCTGTTTATTTGGCTGCCAGTACTGCTACGCCACCCGGGATTTTGCCCTGTCGGCCCGCAATTACAGGTCTCACGATCCGCAGTCTCCCTCACTGCTCGGCTGGCACCTTCCCAACAGCCCGGCAGCGGCTGGCGCCCAAATGCGTCTGTTTTGAGCATGAGCCAGTTAACAACCGCTGTCCCTGAGTGGGCAGCGATACAGGATAAGGATGGGGGTATTTTATGGACAGGAATGATTTTTCGGATGTCGGGAAAGTCTGGGGCGAGTGGTTTACCAGTGACGCATACACGGTAGATAAACGCCTGCGCAGATTGTTCCGGCTGCTGCCGCATGACCCGCGCTGTAAATTCTGCAACGCACCGTTTCAGGGTGTAGGCGGGAAGATCGTGCGCATCCTGTACGGAAAACAGCAGTCAGCTCTCAACCCGCGCTTTTGCAACCTGTGCGATGAAGCTTCCCGGCGCTTTCCGGGCGGCGCGGAAGTGGAAATGTCCATGCTCTTCGCCGACGTGCGAGGGTCCACAGAGCTCTCCGAGCAGATGAGTCCCACCGAATTCAGCCAGTTGATCAACCGCTTTTTTACCCTGTCATCGAAGGTCATCAATGATGAAGATGGACTGGTAGAAAAGCTGGCAGGAGATGCCGTGGCGGCATTCTGGGGAAGCGGGTTTGCCGGCCCGGATTATGTGCAGCGGATGATCAGGGCAGCCCGGCGCATGCAGCAGGCGATGACAAAGGAGAAGATCCCGGTTGGGTTAGGCCTTCATGCAGGGGTCGCCTATTTCGGCGCCATGGGCACCAGCGATGGGCTGGTCAACCTTGCCGCAATTGGGGATGAGGTGAACCTGGCTGCGCGTCTGGCATCTGAGGCTGCAGCCGGGGAAATCATTGTCAGCGAGCAGGCTCTCGCGAAAGCCGGTATGACTGCAGACGGTCTGGAATCGCGCAGCCTGAGACTGAAGGGCATCAGCGAGCAGGTTCCTGTGCGGGTGCTGCCGGCCCTCTGATACGATATGCTGGTCCGCGGCGGCTTGCTGGTAAATAGTCCATCATCATGAAGAAGCCAGATTTGTGTACCGGGGAAAGAGGGGACACGAAAGCCTGATGAGCAGACCCTTGATCTAACGCGGGTCTGACCGCGCTGGCGTTTCTTTTCACAGCCCGAACCGGCCGCGTGTGGTTTCTCTTTTATGGTATATTTTTGACGTTTTTCTGGCACTGGTAACTGCCGTCCTGGCAAATCCCCTGCTAGTTGATAATAATTCAGCCGCAAGACGAGCAGAATTGGAGATGCAATGACGTCGTTTTTACAACTGGCCTTAGCACTGGCGGTCGTAATCACTGCGGCCAAATTTGGAGGTTACCTCAGCTACCGTATTGGGCAGCCGGCGGTCCTGGGTGAACTGATCGCAGGCATTCTTCTGGGGCCTTCCGTACTGAACTTCCTTCATCTGCCTTTCTTTACCAGTGAAATTCTGCCAGAAACCATTCATGAGCTGGCCGAAATTGGGGTGCTTCTGCTCATGTTCCTGGCGGGGATCGATCTGCACATCGCTGACCTGGCACGCGCTGGACGGGTTTCGGCCCTTGCCGGCGTGCTGGGGGTGATCCTGCCTCTGACCCTGGGGGCAGGTGTAGGACTGCTCTTCAACGCCTCCCTGGAAACTTCTATTTTTATTGGTCTGATCTTATCCGCCACCAGTGTGAGCATTTCGGCTCAGACCTTAATGGAATTGAATGTGCTGCGCAGCCGGGTGGGGATCAGTCTGCTGGGAGCGGCGGTTTTCGACGATATCCTGGTTATCCTGGGGTTATCGATATTCCTGGCGCTCACTGGACCGGTTTCAGGCGGACTGCAGAGCATCCTGTGGATCGTGCTCCAGATGGCGCTGTATCTGGGTATCGCTGGCGCTGTTGGCTACATCATCCTGCCGCGCTTGAGCTTTCGCGCTGCCAATCTGCCTGTCAGCCAGGGGGTTATCACATTTACGCTGGTGGTTATCCTGCTGTACGGCTGGGCCGCGGAAACCCTGGGGAGTATGGCGGCCATCACCGGCTCTTTCCTGGCCGGGCTGGCCCTCTCACGCAGCAGGGTGAAGGAACGCATCTCCAGCGGAATTGCCACCATGGCTTACAGCTTTTTTGTGCCCATCTTTTTCATTAACGTTGGACTGTCGGCCAATGCGCGCGATCTCGTCGGGCCGAGCATCTGGCTTTTTATCGTAATGACTCTGGTTGCGGTTGTCGGAAAGGTGGCCGGTGCTGGTGCCGGTGGTCTGTGGAGCGGTTTTTCACGACGCGAAGCGCTGCAGCTGGGCGTCGGTATGATGTCACGAGGCGAGGTGGGCCTGATCGTCGCCTCGGTGGGGATCACGCAGGGGTTGATCAATCAGGAAGTGTTCGCCGCAGTGGTGGGCGTGGTAATTATCACAACCCTGCTCACCCCACCCTTCCTGCGGCTGCTCTTCCCTAAAGCGGCGCCTCCCCAGGGACAGATCAGCGAGTCCGTTGAGACAGCGTAATGATGCGCATTGAGGAGAACGAGGATGTTCTTTCTGGTTGTCCTGATATTAAATGATCCTGAATACACTCACGAAATTCTGAATGCCTGGGAGGATGCCGGAGTTTCCGGTGTGACGATCCTGAACAGCACTGGACTGGGCAGGCTGCGTAAAGCGGGCCTGCGCGACGACTTCCCCCTGATGCCCAGCCTGCGGGATATTTTTGAGACGGATGAAATTCATCACCGGACCATCCTGACGGTCGTGAACAGTCAGGCCCTGGTCGACCGTCTGGTTGAGGTGACCCAGTCCATAACAGGCGATCTGGACCAGCCGAATTCCGGGTTCCTGTTTGTATCCCCGGTGCTGCAGGTTTACGGCCTGGGGAGGGGAAGGAAAGAAGGTTAAGGATGTGAGGTGGGTTCCGAAGGCCCGCCCGTATACAACTCCCGGATTACGGTCTGCCCGGCGCCGCTCTGCATGCAGTGGAGCAGGGTGCGCAGTTCACCTTCCGGGCGGGCGGGGAATAATGCCAGCACGGGCTGGCGCAGTTCGCTGCGCAGGTCGCCGGGAAGCTCTGGAATCTTGACTTCGTCAGTCAGCCAGGCCCGGGGGATGTAGCCGACAGCCCAGCGGTCCTGCGACACTTCTTCGACCATCGCCTGGGGGTCAGCAGCCAGCCGGGCCATGCCCGAAACCTCCTGGTCCGCTAAAAATACCCGGTCAAACAACCGCCGCGCTTCGTCACCCTGCGGATACGTCCATACGACAACTTCCTGTTCCGGACCTCCCAATTCAGCCCAGGAGCGGATGCTCCCCTGATACAGGGCAGTGATGGCCTCAGCGTCAAGGGCATCCACCGGGTTTTGCGGATGCAGGATGACGACAAGCTCTTCTTCAGCCAGGGCGGCTGCAAAAGGAGATTCCCAGGCCGGCGCGCCCAGGCTGAACAGCAGACCGCTGGAATCTTCAACGTCTGCAGCCGGAATTTCGCGCGTGACCAGAGCAGCCCCGGGCTGGCGCTGTGCGCAGATTTCCAGCGCGCCCAGCAGCGGGCGCAGGGCAGTCGGATATGCCAGGGGCAGGGACTGGGGCGGTGATGCGGGCGTCGTGGTAGGACTGGGGGCGGGAGTAACCGGGCTGCAGCCTGCGGCCAGCAGGACCATCAGGCCCAGCAGAAAGAATCTCATCGCCGAAATTATCCCCCTCCGTTCAGAGAAAACAGCAGGGTCACGAGCCCGATCACGGTGCAGTAAATGGAGAACACATAGAGCGGGTAACGAGTTAAAAAGCCCAGCAGCCAGCGGATCGACAGATAGCCGACCACCGCAGCAGTGATGAACCCGGGGATAAAAACCGGCAGCAGGCTGGCGAAATTGGGTAGGGCGAACAGGTCCAGGCTGGCGAGCAGGCCCGCAGCCACCATGATGGGGATGGACATCAGGAATGAAAACCGGGCTGCTGCCTGGCGCTGCAGGTTGGCGAGCATTCCGCCGGTAATGGTCGAACCGGAGCGGGATACTCCAGGGAAGAGGGCCAGAACCTGAGCAAGGCCGACCAGGAGCGCCTTCTTCCAGGTCATCTTGTCCAGATTACATTCGCATTTCCCGACTCGCTCCGCGACGAAAAGGATCAGCGCCGTCAGGAGCAGGAACAGACCGGTAGCTGCCAGGCTGTTGAAGACCCCTTCGATCTGGTCTTTAAACAGCAGGCCAAACAGACCGGCAGGAATGGTCGCCAGAATCAGATACCAGCCCAGCCGGGACTGCGGATCGCTCCACGGGTCGCGCTGCTTCAGGCCGTCCACAAAGGCAGTGCCGATGGCCGTCAGGTCTTTCCAGAAGTAAGCCAGGACGGCAGCCAGCGTGGCAACCTGAACAAGCACATCGAAAATGAATGCGTCCTGAGGGGGGATTTTCCATCCCAGCAGCTTCGGCACAATGACCAGATGCCCTGAGCTGGAAATGGGTAGAAATTCTGTCAACCCCTGTACGATGCCGAGAATGATGGATTGGAAGATAGTCATGATGTTTGGGGTTATTCCTGGACCAGTTCTCTGTTTTTAAAGAAGGTTTCTGCAAACGCCTGCATCTCCCCATCCAGGATAGCCTGGCGGATGTCATTCATCAGGGAGATCAGGGTGTACAGATTGTGGATGGAGAGCAGTGTGGCCGCAAGCATCTCTTTAGCGGAAATCAGGTGGCGCAGGTAGGCGCGGTTGAAGTTCTGGCAGGTGTAGCAGCCGCAGTTCTCATCAATAGGACGTGTGTCACGGGCAAATGCGGCGTTGACCAGATTCAGCCGTCCGGTGCGGGTCATGGCCGCATTATGGCGCGCCAGCCGGGTGGGGAGCACGCAGTCGAAGATATCGATCCCGCGCAGCACTCCGTTGACCAGATCCTCGGGTGATCCGACGCCCATCAGGTAGCGCGGTTTGTCTTCGGGCAGGATCGGATCAACGACCTCCAGCATGGCGTTCATCTCTTCCTTGGTCTCGCCCACGGAGAGCCCGCCGATGGCGATGCCCGGCGTGTGCAGTCCGGCGATAAATTCGGCCGACCGCTCCCGCAGGTCCCGGAAGACTCCTCCCTGAACGATGCCGAAGAGCGCCTGATCAGGCCGCTTCTTCGCTTCCACGCAGCGCTGCGCCCACATGTGGGTGCGCTGCAGGGCACGCTCATTGTACTCCCGGTCATAGGGCGGGGCGCATTCGTCAAAAGCCATGATGATATCGGCTCCCAGGTTTTCCTGGATCTGGATCGATTTCTCGGGGGTAAACCGGTGTGTAGAGCCGTCGATATGGCTTTTAAAGGTAACGCCGTCATCATCAATTTTGCGGATGCCGGCCAGAGAAAAAACCTGAAAACCGCCTGAATCGGTGAGAATGGGGCCTTTCCAGTGCATGAACTGGTGCAGTCCGCCCATTTCTGCTACCAGCTCATCGCCGGGGCGCAGGTACAGGTGATAGGTGTTGGCCAGCACCAGACTGGCACCGATCTCCTCGAGCTGACGCGGGGTGACAGCTTTCACCGTGGCCTGCGTGCCGACAGGGGCGAACACCGGAGTCAGCAGGTCTCCGTGCGGGGTGTGAAAAACCCCGGCGCGAGCCCGGCCATCCTGAGCAATCCGTTCAAAAGTAAATGGTGCTGCTGAGGTTTGAGCGTTCATGTGCGAAGCCTGATTATACCCCAAGGAGCCTATTCCCAAGGTGTTATAATCCTTGAATAACCTGACAGGTTCTTTAACAACCAGGCGGTATTGCTGCCTGGCCAACCATCCTCTGCTGACACCGGTCAGTGAGAAACCAAAAAACAAGGTTCAGGAGAATAACACGATATGCAACCATTGAACCTGCCCGGGCCAAAAGCGCGGGCCATCGTACAACGCGACCAGGCTGTAATATCGCCCTCCTATCCGCGTGGTTATCCTTTTGTGATGGATCACGGTCGCGGCGTTGAAGTGTGGGATGTCGATGGAAACCGTTTCCTTGACTTTGCAGCCGGCATTGCTGTGGTCGCGACCGGCCACTCCAACCCGAAAGTTGTCAGGGCCATCCAGGAACAGGCAGAGAAGTTCATTCATATTTCCTCGGATTTCTATCATGAGAAGTGGGTGGAACTGGCCGAAAAGCTGAATGAAATCGCCCCGTTCGAAGAAAATGCGGTGTCCTTTATGACGAATTCGGGCACCGAAAGCGTGGAAGCCGCCATCAAACTGGCCCGCCATTACACAGGGAAATCACAGTTTATCGGCTTCCTGGGGGCTTTTCACGGCCGCACAATGGGCGCTGTGACCTTCACCGCCAGTAAACCCATTTATCACCGGGATTTTTACCCGCTGCTGAATGGTGTGGTGCACGTTCCGTATCCTGATCCTTATCGCCCGATTCTCCAGTCTCTCCCGGGAGAAGATTATGGAGAAACGGTGGTGCGCTATATTGAAGAACAGGTCCTGGGTCATATTCTTCCGGCTGAAGATGTGGCCGGCATCGTGGTTGAACCGATCCAGGGTGAGGGTGGTTATATCGTGCCGTCGCCGGGTTTTTTCCCGGCACTGCGTAAACTCTGCGATAAATACAATATCCTGTTGATCGCCGATGAAGTCCAGTCGGGGATGGGGCGGTCAGGGAAATGGTGGGCGATCGAACACTTTGGTGTTGAGCCGGATATCGTATGCTCGGCCAAAGGGATCGCCTCCGGTGTTCCGCTGGGTGTGATGTTTGCCCGTGAAAGTATCATGACCTGGCCCAAGGGGTCGCACGGAAACACCTACGGCGGCAATCCGATCGCCTGCGCGGCCGCCCTGGCGACCATCGAGCTGATCGAAAACGGATATATGCAGAACGCAGTAGAAATGGGTGAATACACCCTTAACTGCCTGAAGCAAATTATGAACAACCATCCCAGCATCGGCGAGGTGCGGGGTAAAGGTCTGATGATCGGGGTGGATTTCGTAAAAGACCGCCAAACTCGAAAGCCGGATGAAAAGCTGCGTGATCGCATCGTGGATGAGGCCTTCCGCTATGGGCTGCTGCTGTTGGGCTGTGGGAAGAGCACCATACGCATCTCCCCGCCCCTGAATGTCACCCGCAGCCAGATCGATGAGGCGCTGGAGATTTTTGAAGAGGCGATCCGCTTAAGCGAATAAGATGCACAATCCGTTACTGCCTGATTTTCGAATCCGACAGCGCGATTACATCCTGGAGATCTCGCGCGCCATTACCCAGGAACTGGACCTGGACAAAGTGCTGGCGCGGATTTTAACCATCTCCATTGAAATGCTGGCGGGACAGGCAGGTTTAATCGCACTGCGTGAAGAAAAGGGGGGGTGGACTGTGGCCGCTTCTCAGGGCATCCCCCCTGCTTTCATCCGCCACCTGGATCCGCTTCTGGCAGCGGTGCCGGAACGAGAAGAACCGGCGCGCTATGAGCTTCCAGAAATCAACCGCTTGCTGCAGTCCCTGACGCGAGCGGCCAGCTGGGGTCTGCTGACAGGCGTTGTGCTCCCCCTGATCACCCACCGCCGGGTGGTCGGTGTGATCCTGATCTTCCGCAACTACAAGGGAGTATTTTCGGCGAACGATACGGCGCTGCTGCAGAGCTTCGCCGATCAGGCGGCGATAGCCGTCAACAACGCGCTGCTTTATACGCAGATCAGCAACGAAAAGCGTCGTCTGGATGCCATCCTCGATTCAGCAGCCGACGGGATCCTGATCCTGGGGCCCGATCATAAAATTGAACGCTGCAACCGGGCGTTCGTTCGCCTGATCGGGATCCCCGCCAGCGAAATTCAGGGCCGGACCCATGAGGAGGTCATGCGCTTTGAGCACCGCAAAGACGGTATGTCGCTGGAGCAGGCGGAGGCCGGCGGCTGGCCGCTGACCCCCAACGCCACGCTGTATGTCGAAGGGGATCTGCAGCGGCCGAACGGGCTTCCGCTTCCGGTCGGCGTCACCTACGCACCCCTGCTCAGCCCGGACGGCAGCCTGCTGAACATCGTCGCCACCATCCGCGACATTACCCGCTTCCGCGAAGCGGATGAGTTAAAGAGCACGTTTATCTCGGTGATCAGCCACGAACTCAAAACACCTGTCGCGCTGATTAAGGGTTACGTCAGTACGCTGCGCCGGGATGATGTCTCCTGGGACCGGGACGTGATTCAGGACAGTCTGCAGGTGATCGAGGAAGAGGCCGACCGCCTCACGGAGCTGATCGAAAATCTGCTGGATGCCTCCCGGCTGCAGGCAGGTGCACTGTCAATCAACCTGTCGGATCTCGCGCTGGATCAGCTGGCGCGCGAGGTTGCCCAGCGCTTCCAAACCCAGACGAAAGTCCATACCATACACGTCGAATTCCCCGAGAATTTTCCGGTAATTCTGGGGGATGAAGCCCGTCTGACGCAGGTGCTGTCCAATCTGCTCTCGAATGCGATTAAATATTCGCCCGCTGGTGGTGATATCGTTATCCGTGGACAGGCCCGGCCTGAACAGGTGATCGTCTGTGTGAGCGATTCAGGCCCTGGTATTGCGCCAGGCGATATCCCGCACATTTTTGACCGCTTTTACCGCTCACGGGATGCCACGCGGCGTACGAAGGGCGCCGGTCTGGGGCTGTATCTGGCCAGAGCGGTAATTGAAGCCCACAACGGAAGGATCTGGGTAGACCCCAAACCAGACGCCGGGGCGCGCATCTGTTTTTCTCTGCCCAGAGCAGATCAGGTACAGACACGCACCCGCCGCAGCCAGACGACCACCTCATAGGCCGCCCCCGAGACACCCGCTGTCTGGGGACCGTTTTGCACTGTTAGCAGGCTGACCCACAGGAGTTCTGCTGGCGATTTGAGGGGGGAGATCAGAACCGCCAGGTAAACCCGTATGAATGTTATGATTTCGCCCTGCCGCGGTGGGGTTAATGATGAAACTGCGGATTTAAATTATCAGGAGTAAAAAATGCCACAAACCCGAATTAACTGCCCGAACTGCCGGCAGCCGCTGATGGCTGACATCGACCAGCTCTTCGATGTAGCCCGGGATCCCAGCGCCAAACAAAGACTGCTTTCGGGGTCTTTCAATTACATCCAGTGCCCGAACTGCGGTTTCCAGGGCATGGTTTCCACCCCGATCGTCTATCACGACCCTGAGAAAGAGCTGCTGCTTACCTTCGTTCCGCCCGAAATGGGGCTGCCGCGCAGCGAGCAGGAGCGCCTGATCGGCGCCCTGATCAATCAGGTGATCAATAATTTACCCCAGGAGAAGCGCAAAGGGTACCTGCTTCGCCCTCAGGAGACGCTCACCCTGCAGGGATTGATCGAACGCGTGCTGGAAGGCGAGGGGATCACCCGGGAGATGATCCAGGCCCAGCAGCAGCGCCTGAGTCTGATCCAGCGGCTGATGGACGCAGACGAGAAAAGCGTAGCCGAGATCGCCGCGCAGGAAGATGCGCAGATCGATGGACAGTTTTTTGCCCTGCTGCGCCGCCTGATCGAAGCCTCTCTGATGGGAGGCGACCAGGCCTCCGCGCAGAGGCTGGCCGAGCTTCAGGAGCAGCTCCTGCCGCTGACCACCTTTGGAAAAGAGATGCAGGCCCAGGCGCAGGAAATCGAAGCCGCCATGGCGGACCTGCAGGCGGCGGGCAGGGAGCTGAGCCGTGAGAAGCTGTTGGATTTGCTGGTCAGCGCCCCAACTGAAACCCGAATCCAGGCTCTTGTCAGCCTGGCCCGCCCGCTGATGGATTACAGCTTCTTCAGCCTGCTGACGGAGAGCATTGAAAAGGCAGCCGGAGACGAGCAGGCTCGTCTGGTGAAGCTGCGCGAGCAGCTTCTGGAGCTGACCCGTGCCATCGATGAGCAGATGGCGGCGCGAGCGAGGGCCGCTCACGACCTTGTTGAAGCGATTTTGAAATCTGAAAACGTCGGTCAGGCGATGATCGAAAACCTGCCCGCGGTAGATGAGCTGTTCTTACAGGAGTTGCAGCGCATTCAGGAAGAGGCGCGCAGGCAGGGCGATCTGGAGAAGCTGTCGAAGCTGCAGCAGATCACCGATGTGCTGCAAAAAGCCACCTCGGCACCCCCGGAGGTGGCTCTGATCGAACAGCTTCTGGAAGCGCCTGACGATGAGACGCGCCGCCAGCTGCTCAATGAAAACCAGGATAGTATCACGCCGGAATTCCTGAGCACCCTGGCCTCGATCGCCAGTCAGGTCGAAAACGGGCAGGACCAGGAACTCAGTGAGCGGCTCAAGGCTGTGCACCGGCAGGCTCTGCGCTTCTCGATGGAGAGAAACCTGCGCTAACGGTCAGCTTTCGGGTTGTCCAGCCGCAAACCGTGACCTCGAACGGTGGCGATAAACGTGTGGGTGGGATCTGTCCCGGCCAGCCGGTCTCGCAGGCGGCGCACCAGTGCGTCGAGGGCCTGTTCTGAGACCACAACAGCTTCGACATCCCCCCACACGTTTGCGATCACGGTCTCGCGCGGTACAACCTTGCCTTCATGCTCGTACAGGATTTCGAGCAGGCGAAACTGTGATACCGACAGTGGGGGGAGAACTTCCTTGTCTCCGATCCATACCCGCCGCGACTTTTTCTCCAGGCGCAGCAAGCCCTGAGCCGGAGGCTGCAGAGGGGGAGAAATCTGATAGGGAGAAAAATCGATTTCGTCGGCGTCCAGCGGAACCGTAGCATCCGAACTCAGGTAAACGAACTGCTGTGCCAGGGCAATCTGTACCACATCGCCATCCTGCAGGATCACGGGATCGCGAACGGGCTGACCGTTAACATGGGTGCCGTTCTTACTGCCCAGATCCTCCAGTTCTACCCCCCTGGGAGTCGGTGAAAAACGGGCATGGTGGCGCGACACCTGCCGGTCCGCGACGACAATATCACAGCTTGAATCGCGGCCGACCAGTGTCGGTCCGCGCAGTGCCCAGCGCTGGCCGTTCAACGGGCCAGCGTTCGCTACCAGGACTGCAACTTCTTCGCTGTTCATCTCCATGATCCTTGCCTCCACCGGGTATAATAACTTAAATCGCCGCTCAGGAATCGCCCTATGTTGACGCCAGTTACCCTGTACGCTGAACTGCTGGTCTGTTTCTGCATGCATCACAGCGGCAGCGCGCAGGAAGGTAATCGTAACCGAATATGCCCACGCCTCTGAAAGCAGGAGAAGTGCTGCGCGGCCGGTATCGCATCAGCCGCATCATCGGTCAGGGAGGAATGGGTAGTATCTACCTTGCCGACGACCTCCGACTGGACGGCCGTCTTTGCGCGCTTAAAGAGGTCGAGCATGACCGCACGCTGCCTGCAGAGATGATCAAGCAGGCGCGTGAGCAGTTCCTGCGTGAGGCAACCGTTCTGGCCCGCCTGGACCATCCGAATCTGCCCAAAGTTTCCGATTTCTTTTCGATTGGCGGCCGCGATTACCTGGTGATGGATTATGTGCCGGGGAAGGATTTGCGCACACTGATGCTGGAGGCACGCCAGAAAAACACTTTCCTTCCCGAAGCTGACGTGCTTGCCTGGGCAGACCAGCTTTGCGATGCTCTGATCTTTCTCCATCATCAGGACCCGCCCATCCTCCACCGCGACATCAAACCAAGTAATCTCAAGCTGACTCCCAGCGGCTTACTCAAGCTGGTAGATTTTGGACTGGTTAAGATTTTAGCATCTGAAGAGATGACGGTAACCATCGTACAGGGGCGCGGCACGGCGCTGTATACGCCGCTCGAACAGTACGGTGGCGACACCGGGCACACCGATGCGCGCACGGATATTTACGCTTTTGGCGCCACGCTCTATCACCTGCTGACGAACCATCCTCCGGTTGAAGCCCGGGAGAGATTTCTGCATCCCGACAGCCTTCCACCTCCGCGCGAGTTCAATCCGGATATCAGCCTGCGCACCGAGCGGGCGATCCTGTGGGCCATGAGCCTGCACCCGGACGAGCGCCCTCAGGACGTGGAGGCCTTTCGCCAGGCCCTGTTGGGTGACTGGACCCCCACGTCGCGGCCCAGAAATCCGCTTCCCGATCCAACGCTGATCGACCTGATTTCATCTCCTGTCGAGCGAGTACTGGCGTGGATCTCGCTGGGGCTGGTCGTCCTCAGCCTGATCATCACACTGGCCAGTTAACTGCGCGACTTTCCCTCGCCGTTTCCATTCGTCGTAATCCAGATCGTCCGCCACAGCCAGGTCGATGCCAGGCCGATGGCGGTACCTGTAAGCGTGACCAGGATGACCCCGCGCGCCACGGAGCCGTTGAGCAGATTCTCCGTCCCGGGCATCTGCAGGGCCAGGTAGCTGTATGCAGCCAGCCCGCCGATCAGCGCCAGGAACCCTGCACGCACCCCCCAGCGCACATTGCCGAGCATCGCCGACAGGCGGTATGTGGACCAGGCGACAGTGGCGGTGATCAGGATCGCTATGAACCAGTCGCTGAAGCGCGGCTGGCGCGGTGGGGCAACCTCGCCAATGGCGCCGGTCGGCGTTTCTGTGGGTTCGGGAGTCACCGTTGGTGTAGGCGTTTCAGTGGGCAGCGGCGTGGGTTCAAGCGTGGGTGTGGCTGAAGGCTCAGAACCGGCCGGAAATTCGGCTATGATCTCGAGGTTCAATACCTGCGACTGCCTGGCCGGTCCGCTTTCCACGCGAATGTTCATGGAGCCGGTACTGGTCACCTGGAAAGTGGTGCGCGTGACGCCGCCCACAGTGTATTCCGTCTGCCTCACCTGTGAGTTCACCTCGCCAGCCATGCTGAGGATAAAATCGACCGGTGTTCCATCCGGCACGGGGTTGCCGTTGTTATCCAGGATCACCCCTGTTCGCACAGGAACAATATCTCCAACGCGGAAGGGCCCGTAGTTCAATACCGGCTCAGCCGTCCCCACGGCTTCGGATTCTGTAGATGTGGGAAGGTCGAGTGTGAGCGGGATCAACTGGTCGGGGTCTGGTTGTATGGCTTCGTTCAGGTTGTAGACACCGGTCACCGACACCGGCGGGGCACCTTCGGCCGGGATCTCGCGAAAGAGCAGATACGCGGCCATATCAATAAACTGCGGGGCTTTACTGTACAGACCGTAATAGGCGGTGAGCTTCGAAATGTTCGTGGCGTCCAGGTAATAAGGCGCAGAAAAAGCGAAAACCACCACCCTTTTTTGTTGGAACAGATCCGGCCGGTTGGTGAGGAAGTTTTTCAGGATGTCGTATGACGGATAGGCTGCGGACGGGTTCTGCATGGAGAAAACGATCCAGTGCGCCCGGCCCAGATCGCGTTCCATCTGGCTGTCGCCGCGTCCCGCTTCCAGAATGGCCTGAAGTTCCTCCAGCGTATAAGAGACGACGTTGTTAGCCCCGATCTGTCCGCTGCCCTGTGGGCCGTAGCGCCGCAGGACGACTTCCTCCAGAGCGCGTGCATCAATAACCTGCTGGACCGGACAGCCGCTGCACTGTTGCGCCCGGCGAGTATCAGTGATAAATACGATCCGGTCGTAAAGATCGGGCGGATCAGGTACGGTTTCATTGAGCTCGGTCAGCGTCGGGCTGATCAGTGTGGCGCTCTGGCGGGCAACATCCACGGTTGCCTGCGCGTTCTTGCCGACCTCGGCCAGGTTTTCGGGCGAGACCAGAACCTGTTCGAGCGCGAATTCCCCATAGAGTTTTAACTTCAGCTTCAATATCCGCAGCACCGCCTCGTCAACCCGCTCTGAAAAGAGCGGGTCTTCACGGTACTTCAGCGCAAACTGGTCCAGTGTGCGCGCCGCTGCGGCGTAGGAACTGCTTTCTAACGTGGTCGAAAAATCGTCAATATAGAGCAGGTCGCTGCCGGCGTACAGCGCGTTGCGGGCGATTCTCTCGGGGTCGAACTCCTGGCGGATCAATTCGTAATAACGCCGCACCGCCCGGCTTCCGAGGTTATCGCTGACCACCACACCGCTGTTACTGCGCCAGTGAGCCAGCTGGGGAAGCTGCTCCACCAGTTTAGCGAAAGCAGACGGATCCAGGCTGAACGGCCGGGTGACGTCACGAATGCTTCCCTGGAAACCCTGGTAGCGGGTGTGCGAGGTGAGCAGTGCATCTACCGTCGACTCTGGGGGGACATCCTCACCCATGACCGACAGGAAGGGCACCAGATCAAAGTCCCTCAGCTGAGACTGCGATTTCCGGATGGTGGCCACTTCTTCTTCCGGCAGCCGGTCAGATGCGCCGGCGCCGGGGAAGTGTTTGGCGACGACGGCAATTCGATTGTCGCTGCCCTGGTGAATGCCGGTAATGTACTCGCGTCCCAGCTGACCGACCCAGTACGGGTTGCTGCCAAAGGTGCGCGTTCCCAGGTCCCGGGAACCTTCGGTATGCGTGGCTTCGAGAACATCCAGGGAAGGCCCCAGCAGCAGGTTAAAGCCCAGCGCGGAAAGTTCCTGTCCGAGCACGCTGCCCACCTGTCTGGCCAGCGCCGGGTTCCAGGTCGCTCCCAGCGCCATTTGATTGGGAAGCGGGCTCAGACCGTTCAGGATCTGGTCATTGGGGAAGCCATCCCCCTCCTGAGAAATACCGATAAACAGGGGAATGAACTGCGGGGTGTAGTTCTCATTGGTGGCCGGATCGGCGCGGTTCCTCTGCGCAGCTTCCCATTCGTCTGTCTGCAGCTGGTTGGTCAGGGCAACGACGTTTTCAAGGGTCGCATCCCAGGTAAAGTTATTGTTCTCGGCAAGGAGGACGACACCGCCGATATGGTAGTTATTAATCAGGTCGTAAATCTGGGATTCGCTGCCTGCATCCGTGCCATCAAAGGTCACCAGAAAAAGCTGTCCCACGCGCTCCCGGGGAGTCATGCGTGCAAGCAGATCGCGCGCCTGCTGGTCCAGGCTGCTCTCCTGCTGCAGTCGGTCTGCGTAAGCCGTGGAAGGCTGAGAAAAGGGCTGAAGGCACAGCAGGACGAGCAGAAGGATGAGCGTCAGCCGCTGCAGCAGCGTTTGCAGCGGCTCTTTGTGCGGGGAAGATGCCAGAGCGTTACGCCCGGGCTCCGGGTTCCCGCGTTCTGACGAGGTACGAGAAAAAGGCATCAATGAGCGCACCATTCCGTAATTAACCGCCGGACATGCTGGCCTCGGCAGCGATAATTTGGTGGAGGAGCTGCCGGCGTTCCGCGCCGCTGAGCAGTTCCAGCCGGCGAATGCCCAGTGGGTCGACCTCTTCGCGCAGCAGGCGCAGTTCTTCACTGGTTGGGAGAGGGGTTTCGTGGACGTCGGGGGAGATCTCCAGCTCAAAGCCGGTTTTTGCCTGAATGCGCTCAATGCTGGTCCCCGGGTGGTAGCTGACCAGGCGCATGCGCCCGTTTGCAAAATCGAATTGTCCCAGATCTGAGATCAGATAGCGCGGCCCTGCACCGTGTGTGCGCTGTGGGTGAAAGCCCATACCGGAGAGGAAATCGAGCTTTTCAACAAACGTGACCCGCGAATGGCGGGGTACGTACAGGTGGATATCGCTGATGAAGGTGGTCACATCGGGGATGCCCCCGGTACCAGGGAGGCGCATGCGCGGGTGTTTGTAGTCCTGGCCGAAGGCAATATTGTTGAAATTGCCGCAGGGATCCACCTGGGCCGGGCGAAAAAACTCTTTGGGGCGCAGGCGGGGGAGGACATCCGCTGCAGCGCGCACAAACCCTACGCTGGTCAGGGCCCGGTCCAGCCACAGGCTCTCCACCCGGATCAGGCTGAGCGGAGCCGGCTCGCGGCAGACGCCCTGGCCGATTGCCGAAGCAAAATACAGGTCGGGTGCATGGGTCAGGCGGGCCAGCAGATAACCAGCGCTGACCAGGGGCGTGGCAATCCCCTGTGCGACAATCTCACCATTTTTGATCTGTCGTGCGATGCACACGACCATCATTTCATCCGGCGTTATTTGTTGTTCAGGGTGTCCAGACGATTCTCTCACTCCGCTCACCAATTATTGAATGTTAATGGGGCTGGTTTAACACCATTTACGTCAAAGAATCAACATTTTATTTTACCGCGAATTCCATTTTACGGTCTGAAGCCGGGGTGATTACCCTGCTTCGAGCAGGCCGGCTACGATTTTGCTGTGCAGCTCCGGCTGAATGTTGCCGCCCGTCAACACTACCACTGCCGGCCGGTGAGGGACTTTGCCGGTGAGGGCGGCTGCCAGGGCAGCTGCAGCGGAGCCTTCCAGTTTTTCCTGATAGCGGTTCCAGGCGTAGCGAATGGCTTCGGCGATCTCCTCTTCGCTGACCAGCACAAAATCATCCAGGAAACGCCTCATCAGGGGGATGGTGAGCGACTGGTCTTCGATGGGACCGGCCAATCCATCCGCCAGGCTGGGTTTTTCAACCGCGCCAGCCTGTGAACCGGTATGAAACACAGCATGGCCGAAAGGAGAGGCCTGGGACTGCACACCGATCAGGCGATGGGCATCGTGCGTGGGAACGCCGTGGATGGCAGCACCAATGCCGGAGATCAACCCACCGCCGCCGACCGGGACGATCCACGTCACCTGGTGAAGGGGAGGTAGTTGGTAGAGGGTTTCGATGCCCAGGGTGCCCTGCCCGGCGATCACCTGACCGTCGTTGTAGGGAGAGATCCAGACCGCCCCGGTTTCCTGCGCATAAGTTAATGCCTCCCGCTCCGCTTCTGCATAACCTCCCTGAACCAGGTGCACTTCGGCGCCCAGAGACCGCATGGCCTCTAACTTTACCTGTGGGGCGTTTTCTGAACTGAAAATGACCGCCCGGGTGCCTACCAGACCGGCAGCCAGGGCCACGCCCTGCCCGTGGTTCCCTGCAGAAGCGGCCACCAGGCCCGCTTCGCGCTCCCATTCGACCAGGGTGAGCACTTTGTTAATGGCCCCCCGGGCCTTAAAAGAACCGGTGATCTGGTGGTTCTCCCATTTTAGAAACAGGTCGTTGTGTGGGTCGTAGGTCAGCTCTGTGACCCTGATATGCGGCTGAATTCGCTCGGCTGCTTCTTCGATCCAGTGATATGGAATCATTCTCCCCTCGCCAACCAGATTATTCCCTGTTTCCGACTTTCCCCTTTCCGGCATGGGTGATCCCGGCTTCGATGCTGTGCAGCACCTTGCGCGCCAGCGGCGGGTCATCTGTGAAGATACCGTCCACACCCAGTTTGAACAGGCGCTCCATCTCCTGCGCTTCGTTGACCGTCCAGACCAGCACCCTTTCTCCGCGCGCATGCGCTTTGCGCACGAGCGCGGGGGTTACATCGCTGGCCTCAGGATGCAGCGACTGGTAGCCGGTGAGCCTGCCCACCCACGAACGGGCCCATCCCCCTTTCCAGCCGGGGAGGGCCAGCATACCCACCGGCACTTCCGGCAGCAGCCGGCGGATGCGCAGCAGGGCAAGCGGATTAAACGATGAAAAAAGAACCTGCCGGGTCAGGTTGTGGCGCCTGACGAGAGCGGCCACTTTATCCGGCAGGTCGTCCGTTAGCGAGGCGTAGTTGGTCAGCTCAACATTAATCGGGATGCGTTTACCGACCAGGGCAAAGACTTCGTTCAGGGTCGGAATCTTCTCCCCCTGGTAGGTGATGTCGAAGAAGCTTCCGGCGTCCAGGGCGCGCAGTTCTTTGAGGGTCATCTCGCCGACTCTGCCGCTGCCTGTGGTGGTGCGGTTAACGGTCTGGTCGTGAATGACGACCACCTCGCCATCTGCACTCAACTTGGCGTCCAGTTCAATCGCGTCGGCCCCCTGATCAATGGCGAGTTCGAAAGCGGCCAGCGTGTTTTCAGGAGCGTATGCACTTGCCCCCCGGTGGGCAATTACAGCCGGGCGGGGTAGGTTCATCAGCATCATTAAAAACTCTTGCGATTACAACTCCACAAAATAAGCTTCAGCTGCCCGGTCGATCAGCTCACGGGTCATAGCAGGTTCGACGCCGAGGTAGTAGGCAATGTCCAGAATCTGATCGCATAGATCGCGTGCGTGCGAAGCGCGCAGGCTGCGGTTGCGGCGGATGTACCACTCCTGCAGCAGATAGGCCAGCCCCTGGTCACTGTACGTCACGCCTTTGGCTTTTGCCACCCGGTAGAAGATTTCGCGGTACTCTTCGTAAGTCGGGTCGCCGATGTAAATCTTGTGCCGCAGGCGGCGCAGAAAGGCCTCGTCGACCAGTTCGCGGGGGGGCAGGTTGGTGGAAAAGATCACCAGTACATCGAATGGTACTTCCACTTTGCGGCCGGTGTGCAGGGTCAGGTAGTCGATGCGGTTTTCCAGGGGCACAATCCAGCGGTTGAGCAGATCGCGAGGCTGCACCTGCTGGCGGCCGAAGTCGTCGATGAGCAGGATGCCGCAGTTGGCCTTTACCTGAAACGGCGCTTCGTAATACTTATTCACATCGTCAAAAACCAGATCCAGCCCGTCGAGGTTGAGTTCGCCGCCGACCATGATGAATGGTCTGCGGATTCGCACCCAGCGCGGGTCGCGGCGGGCGTTCATGCGCAGCATACCGGTGCCGTTCAGGTCCTCTTCGTCCAGTGCGAGCTGGTGATTCACCGAATCATAGAGTTTGACCACCTGGCCGTCGATGTATATAGCGTAAGGGATGAACATCGTTTCCTGCAGGATCAGGTCACCAATCGCCCGGGCGACACTGGTTTTCCCATTTCCTGGAGGTCCATAAAGGAAGATCGATGTTCCGGAATTCACCGCAGGGCCGATCTGGTCACGGGTCTTTTTCGAGAGCACCAGGTCGGCGAGGCACTGCTGTAAAGTCTGGGGGTTGACCAGTGGGCGGCTGCGTCGCTGCTGGTTGATGGCGGCGTTGTACACTTCCAGCGGAACCGGAGCCGGGCCCGCGTACTGGCTGCGTTCCAGCGCTTCGCGAGCACGCTCAATGCCTGCACCGGTGATGGCGTACTGGTAGGATCCCTCTCCTAACCCGACCTGTTGAGCGGACCTGATTTCAACGAACTTCTCGCGCTTGAGCGCCTCCAGGATTTGATCCGTGACACCCGCAAAAGGTAAAGCCGCAGCTTCTGCCACTTTAAAACCGCTCAGATAGCCCTGAAAATACAGGATTTTCAACACCAGATCCTGAAGCCAGAGCGGTGAAAGCCCGGTGTCTTCGACTTTTTCGATGGGCGGCAGCGAGAATCCTGCTCCGGCTGCAGCCTGGACGGCGCCGTTTCTAAACCTGGGACGCGTGATGCTCATCTTCGATATCTCCCAGTTGAGGTAAGTGTGGCTCTTCCTACCCCTCAGGCGGGTAAACACCTGCGCCGGCTAAGAAGATTATAGCATGCCCTTATCGCTCTACGCGTTTCAGCGTGGACCGGTGACGCGGCGCTGGGGGGCTTTTCACCTGTTTGGAGCAATAGGGCACACTCCCGGACAACCCGGGTTCGCCAATGAGCGTGCAACTTTCAGGCCAATCAGAGATATACGGCAGGCAGTATGGCCGCGCAGGGAGTGATGATCACCCTTACTCGTTCTCTTTACGGATACCGCCGGAATTTTGCATGTATTAATAAAAATGTATGCCAGAAAATGTGATATAAGGTGCGGCTCATTGTATAATCTGCCGCATGAAAGTCTCTGTCATTATCCCAGTCTATAATGAGATCAACACCATACAGGAAATTCTGAGACGGGTAAAAGCGACGCAAATCCCTTCTGAAATTATCATCGTAGATGATGGGTCTACCGATGGCTCCCGGGAGTATCTCTGCTCGCTCAACGGTTCGGATGACCTGATGCGTGTATACCTGCATGACCGCAACATGGGTAAAGGGGCGGCGGTTGTCACCGGGATCCAGAAAGCGACCGGCGATGTGATCATTATCCAGGATGCTGACCTGGAATACAACCCCCGGGAATATCCCAATCTACTGCAGCCGATTGAAGAAGGTCTGGCGGATGTTGTCTATGGTTCCCGCTTTTTAGGAGGCCCCCGGCGGTCCACCATGTTCTGGCATATGGTGGCCAATAAGCTGCTCACCCTGATGACCAATATCCTGTTCGACAATATCCTGACAGATATGGAAACCGGTTATAAGGTTTTTAAGCGTCAGGTCGTGCAGGGGATGAAGATCAACGCACGCGGTTTTGAGTTTGAACCCGAATTTACCGCCAAAATCTTAAAACGCAACGTTCGTATATTTGAAGTGCCGATCAGCTTTAACCCCCGGGACTACCACGAAGGGAAAAAGATCAAATTGAAAGATGCCTTCCTGGCGGTCTGGGCAATTTTGAAATATCGCTTTGTAGATTGAGCGTGATACCAAAAAACGGCCGGAGCACCCGGCCGTTTTTTTTATTTCATGAAGCGGGTTTGAGGTCGCGCACGTTCAACTGCAGCGTGGTGTTGCCCTGCCATTCGTTGGTCTCGAACGTGTACATGATATCGAGGCGCCTGGGCATGTTTGCCGCCCAGTGGCCCTGACGGAAAGCGATAGCATCGTAGCTCACCCACCCATCGCTGACGAGCAGCTTTAAATGCGATCCATCATGGCCGACTGTGCGGTGGGATTTGACGGTTACACCTCTGGAAACAAAAACGGCCTGGGGGTTCCCATAACCGGTGGGCTGCAGGTACTGCAGATATTTGATGAAATTTGGCTGCAGCTCGGATAAGCGCAGTTCAATATCCGCTTTCAAGGTAGGCCGCAGGTCGAGGCTGCCAAGCTGTTCGGAGGCAATGGTTTTCAAACGGGCGACCAGCTCGGCAAGGTGCTCGTTGCGCACGGTGAACCCTGCAGCTGCGGCGTGCCCGCCGTGGCGTTCGAGGATGTCGGCACAGGCATCCAGTGCGGCAGTGATATGAAACTCGGGGATACTGCGGCATGAGCCGCGGGTGTAGGCATCGCCCTGGTGCGCGACGATGGAGGGGCGGTAATATTTTTCGGTCAGGCGGGAGGCGGCCAGCCCAACAACGCCCGGGTTGAACCCGGGATCTGCGGCAAAGAGCAGTAGCGCGTCCGGCTCGACGCTCAAGGCCTGGGCTTCCGCCTGTTCCTGAATCTGGCGCGTGAGCTGCTGCCGCTGCCGGTTTTGCACTTCGAGCTGCTGTGCCAGCCGGCCGGCTTCAAAGACATCGTCAGTGAGCAGAAGGTCCAGGGCGGCGAGCGCCGATTCGAGACGGCCGGCAGCATTGAGGCGCGGCCCGAGCCCAAAACCGATATGCTCTGAGCTGATGCGGTCCGGCTTGATCCCGGCGGTATGCATCAGTGAAAGCAGGCCCTGGTGCTGCGGCTGTTTCAGGTGTTCAAGCCCCTTACGCACCAGGGCACGGTTTTCACCTGTCAGGGGCGCCAGGTCGGCGACCGTCCCGATCGCCACCAGGTCCAGGTATTCGGAGGCCAGGGCGCTGCTGCCGTTCAGGCGCGGCCGCAGCCTTTCGATCAGGGCAGCCGCTATTTTATAGGCCAGCCCAACACCGGCCAGGTTTTTCTCTATGTAGGTGCAGGCCGGCTGTTTGGGGTTAATCACCGCCAGCGCTTCGGGCAGGCTGCTGCCCGGCTGGTGATGGTCGCTGATAATCAGATCGAGGCCCAGACGGCGGGCATGATCCACTTCCTCCACAGAGCGGATGCCGCAGTCCACCGTGATCACCAGGCTGACTCCCTCTTCAGCAAGCTGATCCAGTGCCTCGTTGTTCAGCCCGTAGCCTTCATCAAAACGGTTGGGGATGTAATGTCGGACGCTGGCGCCCAGGCTGCGCAGGGCGCGGGTCAGCAGGGCGGTGGCCGTCACCCCGTCAGCGTCATAATCTCCATAGACGACGATCTGCTCGCCGCGCTGGATGGCATGGCAGATGCGGTCTACAGCCGCTTCCATGCCGTATAGATTCCACGCGCTGGTCCCTTCGGGAGGTTCGGCGCGCAGGAATCGTATGGCGTCGTCATAATTCTCAAAACCGCGCCGGTAGAGAATCGGCCGCAGGACCGGGGGGAACCGCGACAGCTGCGAATCAATATCGGGCGGCAGGTGCTGGACCTGCCAGATTTTCTCTGTAATGTGCATATCGAAGACCGTGCGCTAAATGAATTCGCCGGTTGACCGTCAGGTGCGGCGATCGGAATATGATTTACTTGACTGTGTCAACCACTTCGAGTCCGGTGGAGCGAGCCAGGGCCAGGGCGCCCATCAGACCGGCATCATCCCCAAAGGCTGCGGTGGTCAGAGTCAGGTTCTCCAGATAGCGGGGTGTGAGGACATACTCGTGCATCGCCCTGCGCATCGGTTCAAAGAGAAGGTCGCCGGCGCGTGACACGCCCCCGCCGATGATGACAATGGAAGGATTGAAAATATGCAGGTAGCTGGCGATCGCCTGGCCCATAAATCGACCGGCGCGATCCATCGCTTTTTTCGAAAGCTCGTCCCCGGCGCGGGCAGCTTCGGCTACCATTCTGGCATCTACCGGCCGGTCCTTTGGCAGGCTGGTTTCGGCGCCCTGTTCGATTTCCTGTTTGACCCAGGCGGCAATCGCGGTTCCCGATGCAAAGGCTTCCAGGTGACCGCGCTGCCCGCATCCACACAGGGGACCGTTCTGATCAACGGTAATATGCCCGAGCTCGGTTGCCATCCCCTGGGCGCCAAGCAGCAGGCGGTCATCGATGATCGCCCCGCCGCCGATCCCGGTGCTGATCGTAAAATACAGCACGTGATGGTGGCCTTTACCCGCGCCATACATCCATTCGCCCAGGGCGGCCATATTGGCATCGTTGCCCAACGCCACCGGGACGTTAAAATGCTGCTCCAGATCCTGGCGCAGGGGGACATTGATCCAGCCCGGGATGTTCGGCGCGGCCAGGATAACGCCGCGATAGGGATCGAGTGGCCCCGGAGCGGCCACCGCGATGGCGGCCACCTCGCCGTCCTGCGGCCATACGGAGGCAATGACGCGGTGCAGTCGTTCCAGCGGGGTTTCGCTGGGGTGACGGGTGGAAATGCGGTTGATAACCAGCGGTTTAAGCTGATCTGGGGGAAAACAGGCAGCCCGCATCTGCGTGCCGCCAACATCAACGGCGATATGATAGCTCATAGGCAAAAGTATAGCATAACTCGGCTTCAGCGCCCCGAAACATCTTCTGGATCATCCGTCCGGGACCCTGCATGGTAAAATGAAATGAATGAAATCCCGTGGCAGTGCTTCATACAACCCGCGCTCGCTGCGCTCTTTTCTGCAAAGCACCCTGCGCTGGCTCATCCCCGGCCTGGGGGTCAAACGCTGGCTGTTCTTTATCCTGTTCGGCACCACACTGTTAAGCATTGGCGCGGCGGTCTTTGTGCTTGAAGTATACCGCACCGCTCCGGACACCTGGTGGCTGCCCCTGCTCTCCGCGGCTTCTCTGCGCTTTATCTCCCGCCCGCTGCGTGCGCTGATTTTTGCCGGGCTGGGGCTGGGTCTGGTCACATACGGGATCTGGGAGCTGAACCGGTCGCTGATCACCCCCTTTGTCCGTCCTGGCGATAAAGTAGTGGACACTCTGCGCCACCACCGGCGCAGAGAACGCGGTCCGCGCATCGTGACGATCGGCGGCGGGCACGGGATGGCAACCCTGCTGCGCGGCCTTAAGGAGTATACGCACAATATCACGGCAGTGGTGACCGTTGCCGACGACGGCGGTTCCTCCGGCCGGCTGCGGAAAGACCTGGGCATCCTGCCGCCGGGCGATATCCGCAACTGCCTGGCTGCCCTGGCGGACGACGAAGCGCTGCTGGGCCAGCTTTTCCAGTACCGCTTCCCGGGCGATACCGGACTGGACGGTCACTCGTTCGGGAACCTGTTTATCGGCGCCTTAGCCGAAATTACCGGCAGCTTCGAAAGCGCGGTCGCCGAATCGGGGCGTGTTCTGGCCATTCACGGACGTGTGCTGCCTTCGACACTGCACAACGTCAGGCTTGTGGCAGACGTCGTACTGCCCAACAGCAGCCAGGAAGTGCGTGTGGAAGGGGAGAGCCGCATCCCGCAGCGTGAGGGAAAAATCCGCCGCATCTGGCTGGAGCCAGGAAACCCGCCGGCATACCCGCAGGCCATTCAGGCCATCCTGTCCGCCGACATGATCATCGTAGGCCCCGGTTCCCTGTACACCAGCCTGCTTCCTAACCTGCTCGTCCCCGATATTATCGAAGCCATTCGCGCCAGCCGGGCATTGAAGCTGTATGTCTGCAACGTGGCCACCCAGGAAGGAGAGACCGAACACTACACCTGCGGCGACCACCTGCGTGCGCTGGAAGAGCATATCGGCAGCGGCATTTTCGATCTGATTATTGCCAACCAGAACTGCTCGGGGAAACTGCCTGAGGGGACCGATTGGGTGCTGGCCGAGCCGGATCTCGATGAAGACTACCGTGTGTATCGCGCCGATCTGATCAATGTGCTGCGTCCCTGGCGCCACGATTCGCAAAAACTCGCCCGTGTGGCAATGGATTTGCTGGAAGATCGTACCGGTCCTCTGGTAGAATAGAGGGTTGGAAGGGACTGTTTCCTGCCCGTTCCAGCAACCGGGTCCGTGTGACCCGGGATCTCCCTCTTAGGCTGTTCTCACCGGAGGCCTACCGTATGTAGAATTGAGGATTGGTTTTGGTCTTTGTGCCCTCCACGGTGCAGTATCGCGCCTGCAGGAGAGTTAAATTTCGCTGCTTCAAAACCAATAAAAATCCAAAAAAGTTCTTGAAATAAGGAGGTTCGATATGACTGTTCGCGTGGGTATTAATGGCTTCGGCCGCATTGGACGACAAGTGCTCAGAGCAATCCGCGAATATCACGGAGATGAGCTGGAGGTCGCTGGCGTCAACGATATCGGCGATCTGAAAACGATGGCTCACTTGCTGAAATATGACTCGAATTACGGTCGCTTCGACGGCGAAGTCGTCGTGGATGGCGACACCCTGGTCATTGACGGCAAGCCCATCAAATTCTTTAAGGAAACTGACCCCGCAAATATCCCCTGGGGCGACAACGGCATCGATATCGTCGTGGAGAGCACCGGGATCTTCACCGTCAAAAAAGACGGGGTCAATAAAAAAGGCAAGCAGGTTAAAGGTGCAGAAAACCACATCACCAAAGGCGGCGCCAAGAAGGTGATCATCTCTGCCCCTGCTGAAGGCGAGGACATCACCATCGTCCTGGGTGTCAACGACAAGGATTACGATCCTGAGAAACACCATGTCGTGTCCAATGCCTCCTGCACGACGAACGGTCTGGCCCCGGCAGCTAAAGTGGTCAACGACTGCTTTGGCATCGTACGTGGTTTCATGACCACCGTCCACGCATACACGAACGACCAGAAGATTCTGGACCTGCCGCACAGCGACCTGCGCCGCGCTCGCGCCGCAGCCATGTCCATTATCCCCACCACCACAGGCGCTGCACGGGCGATCAAACTGGTCATCCCCGAACTGGCCGGCAAGATCGACGGCTACGCTCTGCGTGTCCCCACTTCCACCGTCTCAATTATTGACCTCACCTGTGAGCTTGAGCGCGCCTGCACAACCGAAGAACTGCGCGATGCCTTTCGCGAAGCTGCTGCCGGCCCACTGAAGGGCATCCTGGCAGCCGTCGAAGAGCCCCTGGTGTCGATCGACTACAAGGGCGACCCGCACTCCTCCTCGGTTGACCTGCCCTTCACCCAGGTGCTGGGTAAGGAATCGAGCACGCTGGCGAAGGTCGTCGCCTGGTACGACAACGAATGGGGTTACTCCGTGCGCACCGCCGACCTGGCTGCGCTCATGGCGAAGTCCCTCTAATCCTGAATTTACTGAAATCCAGGTGCACGGCCGCCGTGCACCTGGATTTCTACGTACGCACACCTTTGTTCCTAGAAAAGGCGCCACAGACTTAGTGATCGCCTCCAGGATCTAATCTCAAGTTCGGAGGATCCGAATGTTCAATAAGAAGACGGTTGAAGACCTGGATGTGCAGGGTAAGCGCGTCCTTGTCCGGGTCGACTTTAATGTTCCCCTGCAGGATGGGAAGGTCTCCGATGATACCCGCATCCGGGCAGCCCTTCCTACGATACAGTATCTCCTTGATCACGGCGCGGCTGTGATCCTCACCTCTCACCTCGGACGACCCAAAGGCGGGCCGGACCCGAAATATTCACTGGCCCCCGTAGCCGATCATTTAAGCGAACTGCTGGAACGGCCTGTGCAGTTTGTCGATGAACTGGTTGGAGAAAAAGCAGCGCAGGCCGCGCAGAACCTGAAAGCGGGCGATGTGTTGATCCTGGAGAACACCCGCTTCCACCCGGGTGAGACGAAAAATGACCCTGAGCTCGCTCGCCAGCTTGCCAGCCTGGCCGACCTGTATGTGAACGATGCCTTTGGCTCTGCCCACCGGGCGCATGCCTCGACGGAGGGCGTGGCTCACCACCTGCCGGCTGCGGCTGGTTTCTTGATGCAGAAAGAGATCCAGTACCTGGGTCAGGCGATCGCAGATCCCAAGCGGCCTTTCGTCGCCATTCTGGGCGGGGCCAAGATCAGTGATAAGATCGGCGTGATCCGCAACCTGCTGGAGAAGGCCGATCAGGTGTTGATCGGTGGTGGAATGGCCAATACCTTCTTTAAAGCACAGGGATATCCCACCGGCGATTCGCTGGTGGAAGATGACTCCCTGGAAATCGCCCGTGAACTGGTGCAGAAAGGTGCCAGCAAACTGCGCCTGCCCATCGATGTGGTAATTGCCAACGCCTTCGATGCTGAAGCCGAGATGAAGGAAATGCCGATGGGGCCTGTACCGGATGGCTGGCGGATTATGGATATCGGCCCTCAGACGGTGGCCGCCTTTGGAAAGTCGATCCAGGGCGCCGGCACCGTGGTGTGGAACGGGCCGATGGGCGTGTTTGAATTCCCTCGCTTCGCGAAAGGAACCTTTGGGGTGGCCGAAGCGGTCGCCAGCAGCAGCGCGACCTCGATCATCGGCGGCGGTGATTCCGTCGCTGCCATCAATCAGGCCGGCCTGGCGGACAGGATTACGCATATCTCCACCGGTGGAGGCGCCTCCCTGGAAATGCTCGAAGGGATTCCGCTCCCCGGTCTGGTTGCCCTGAACGACAGGGACTAACTGTCAGGCATTGAGATGGGGCGCTGGCAGCAGCGCCCCACATTTACAAGAGGAACATCATGCGTACTCCCTTTGTTGCCGGAAACTGGAAAATGTATAAAACGGTGGCCGAAGCTCGCCACCTGATTTCGGAGCTGGTCCCCGGCCTGCAGTCGATCGCCGGGGTTCAGAAAGTGATCTGCCCGCCCTTTACCGATCTGCTGGCGGCCGCGGCTCTGCTGGAAGGCACCGATATCGGCCTGGGCGCACAGAACCTGTTCTGGGAACCCTCCGGCGCCTACACCGGCGAGATCTCACCCCTGATGCTGGCGGAGCTGTGCCAGTATGTGATTATCGGCCATTCCGAGCGGCGCCAGTACTTTGGCGAAACCGACGAGACGGTGAACCGCAAAGTACAGGCCGCCCTTTCTCACGGACTCACGCCGATCGTGTGTGTGGGTGAGACGCTGGAAGAATACGAAGCCAATGTCACCGCAGACGTGGTTTCACGCCAGATTCACGAAGGGCTGGCCGGCCTGAGCCTGGGCGAGGATCAGGTTAATATGCCGCTGATCATCGCCTACGAGCCGGTATGGGCGATTGGCACAGGGCGGGCCGCCACAGCGGATGGAGCGAATGCTGTGGTAGCGGACATTATCCGCACCGCACTGGCCGATCTGTTTGGCGACGAAGCGGCACAGGCGATTCGCGTGCTCTACGGCGGTTCGGTGAAGCCGGAAAACGCACGCGAGTTCTTCCAGCAGCCTGATATCGACGGCGCGCTGGTTGGCGGAGCCAGCCTGAAGGCGGACCAGTTCATCGCCATTGTTCAGGCTGCCGTTCCCTGAACCCGGGCATCTGAAAGCTGAAACCGGCGGCTGTAATTAAGCCGCCGGTCTGTCCAGCCCTTTCATGGACACACTTTATCGTTTCCTCGGTTTTCTTGCGATATTAGTCTTATTACTCGTTCTGCAGCGCAGCCTGCACCGTGAAACCCAGGCGATTTTTTTGATTCTTACGCGCCGTGAAGAACTGGCTGTTGCTTTATTTTCTTTGCTGTTTTTTCCGGGCGTGTTATTGCACGAAGCCAGCCATTTTCTGATGGCTGTGCTGCTGCGGGTTCCCACGGGCCGTGTGTCTCTGTTTCCCCAGGTGCTGCCTGGTGGAAAAGAAGGTGATCGCTCTGCCCGGCTGCAGCTCGGGTTTGTTGAGACTGCCCAGACGGACTGGCTGCGCGATGCGCTGATCGGCGCTGCGCCGCTGCTGACCGGTGGACTTCTCGTCGCTTATGCGGGGATCACCCGGCTGGGGCTGCCGCTGCTGTGGGAAGCGCTGCGCAGTGGGGGACCCCGGGCTGTGCTGGACGGGCTGGAGCAGCTCCTGAACACCCAGGCGGACTTCTGGCTCTGGTTTTACCTGGCCTTTACCGTCAGTTCAACCATGCTGCCCTCCGCCTCCGACCGCCGCTCGTGGCTGCCGGTTTCATTGTTTGCAGGCCTGCTGCTGGCAGCGAGCCTCCTCGTTGGAGCCGGACCATGGCTGGTTGAAAATCTGGCCCAGCCTCTGGAACGTGTGCTGGGAGCCATGGCCGTGGTACTGGCCATCAGCCTGCTGATCCACATCGCCTTGCTCCTTCCTGCCGCACTGCTGCGCCGCCTGCTGTCGCGGCTGACCGGACTGCAGATCGTCTCGACCTGAACCGGCGGCAGGAACCCTCGTACATTACTCTCCTCTCTGTAAGTTTACTGTTGGATATCATTTCACGGCGCTGTGGTAAAATCCTGAACCGTGATGGAGAAAATTGCCGGTACTGCAGGATTTACACCGGTTGTGTAACAAATGCGGTTCCTCTCCGTATTTCTGTGCAGGCGCAGCCTGAATGATCGTGATGACAGTACCGGACGATAAAAATGGAATCGCACCGCTGGGGGGCATTCAGGAAAGCGTTGCAGATACGCGCAAAAAATCCGCATCAGGTCTTTAATAGACAGGAACCGATATGCGAAAATGCCCGGAGCCGGGTTCAAACACCGTCGCAGGCTCCTCACCACACGAAAAACAGCAGTGATTAACACCTGGGCACTTCCTGTATGCACTAATTGCTGAGGAAGCTCTGCTTTTTTCAATCACTGCACGTTCGTAGAGAGGTAAAATAGTATCAATGGCTCACCACTGGTATGCTTTGCGAAGCAAGCCGCGTAAAGAAGATGTCGTTTACCGGCAGGTCCGGATGAAAGGCTTTGAGTCTTTCTACCCGCGCCTGCGCGTTCATCCCGTCAACCCCCGTTCCCGTAAAGTTCGCCCTTATTTCCCGGGCTACCTCTTCGTGTATGCCGATATCGAAGAAGTGGGGCTGTCAGTCTTTCAATGGATGCCCCACGCTATGGGCATTGTCACGTTTGGATCTGAGCCAGCGATCGTGCCCGATAATCTGATTCAGGGCATTCGCAAACGGGTGGAGGAGATCGCTGAGGCCGGAGGCGAACTGTTCGAAGGTCTGAAGCAGGGTGATGTGGTGCGCATCGCCGATGGTCCTTTCCGCGGGTATGAAGCTATCTTCGACATCCGCCTTCCTGGCAGCGAGCGGGTACGGGTTTTGCTCGAGCTCCTTGGTAGCCAGCGGCGTGTTCCGATCGAACTGTCCGCTTCCCAGCTTCAACGTAAGAAGAAAGGCTGATACACTGGTTCGAGTATAATGACAGGGCTGGTCGAGTCGGCGAATGTACCGCCCTCACCCTGGCCGGTTAATCACTTCCAAGCGCAAAAGGAATCCCGTACTATGAAAAATATCACTGTCATCGGAACCGGGTACGTAGGCATCGTCACAGCAGCTGTGTTTGCCGACCTCGGTAACCGCGTAATTGGACTGGACATCAACGAAGAGAAAATCGAGAACCTGAAACGCGGTATTATGCCCATTTACGAGCCTGGCCTGGAAGAAATTGTGTGCCGCAACATGCGGGCAGGCCGCCTGAGCTTCACAACTTCCTATGCAGAGGCTCTCAAAGAGTGTGAGTTCTGTTTCATTGGTGTGGGGACCCCATCCGGCGTGGACGGGGAGGCAGATCTGCAGTATGTGGAAGCCGTTGCGATCTCCATTGCCAAACACATGACTCACCCGTTGATCATTATCAACAAATCAACGGTTCCTGTGGGCACCGGTGACTGGGTGGCTGAAATTGTCAAGAAGCACCAGCCATCTCCCATTCCTTTCTCTGTTGTATCATGCCCCGAGTTCCTGCGCGAGGGCTCGGCCATTGCAGACTGTCTGAACCCCCACCGCACGGTGCTCGGTTCGCTGGACCGCGAGGCCGCCGAAAAGGTCGCACAGCTTCATCTCCCACTGCGAGCGCCGATCATGATCACCGATTTACGCACAGCGGAGATGATCAAATACGCCTCCAATGCCTTCCTGGCGACAAAGATCTCCTTCATCAACGAAATTGCCAATATCTGTGAGGCGCTGGGCGCGGATGTCAAAGAAGTAGCCGTTGGTATGGGCTACGACAAACGCATCGGCCCGCAGTTCCTGGAAGCCGGCCTGGGCTACGGCGGTTCCTGCTTCCCCAAAGACGTGAAAGCCCTGGCCTATATGGCGGCTGAAAAAGGCCGGCACCCGCAGCTGCTGGAAGCGGTGATGGCCATAAATAACGACCGCCGGCCGATGGTGGTCAACCGTCTGAAAGAGATGCTCGGCGGAGACCTGCGGGGTAAGGTTGTCGGCCTGCTGGGCCTGGCCTTTAAACCCAACACGGATGACATGCGCGACGCCCCCTCGATCGACATCGCCCGGATGCTCGATGAGAACGGCGCCATCGTACGAGCTTACGACCCGGTGGCAATGGATGCTGCGGCGGCAATCCTGCCCGAAGTGAAAATGATGCCCGATCCGTACACGATGGCGGACGGAGCGGATGCGCTGGTGGTAGTCACCGACTGGAATGAGTTCAAGAACCTGGATTTCGAACGCATTCGTGATTTGATGCGGACACACGTGATCCTCGATGGCCGCAACATTTACGATCCGGCTGCCCTTTCTGAACTGGGCTTCAGGTATCGCGGCCTGGGGCGGGGTTACAACGGTGCCCGGGTTGAAGAATGAGGTGGATTACCGGTTCGAACTGAAGCGAACAGGGAGCAGCCGCGGATCGCTGGCTGTTCCTTTCGTTTAGCGCATGACCAGCAGGTCATATAACTTTTCGCCGTCCTATCTGGCTAGAACCTGTACCGGGGCAGGCTTTCATCGTCGTCAGCATGCATACTGTACTGTTCATCTGCACTGCAAATGTGTGCCGGTCTCCTCTGGCCGCGGCGCTGCTGCGCGAGCGGGTAAAAGACAGCGCCCAGGACTGGCGCATTGAATCGGCAGGCACCTGGGCCCTTGAAGGGTACCCGATGGTCAGCAAAGTGGAGCAGGTGCTGAACGAAAGAGGCGTACCCATCCCCCCGCATCGCTCTCGCAAGGTAACTGCGGAGCTGCTGCAGCAGTTTCAACTCATCCTGACCATGGAGGAGGGGCACAAGGAAGCGCTGCGCTTCGAATTTCCAGAAGCGGCCAGCCGGATTTATATGCTCAGCGAGATGATCAACCAGCGTTTTAATGTTCCCGATCCGATGGGCAAATCGTATCGAGAATACAAGATCACCGCACAGGAGCTTGACCGCGTGATTGAAAAGGGCCTGGAGAAGATATCCCAGCTGTCACAGAGCGAGGGGCCTTCGCTTTACGTCCCCAAAGTGGAATAAGCCAGCCGGGGCGCCCAGGCTTTCCTCCCGTGTGTATTCTGGAAAAGAGATAACACACCACCTCCCATCCTTACGGTTGGGAGGTGGTTTTTTTTCATCCAGATGCAGCTGGCTTTCTGTCAGCTCTGTACGGATCCTGCCGTTCGCTTTCAGGCGTCCGGAGGGTTGAGTTTCTCCAGCTCGGCTGTCAGTGCATCGATCTGTGCAGCCAGCTGCTGCAGGTCTTCCCGGCTGGGGATCTGGCGGCTGGCCAGATGTCGTTCGATCTGTTCCAGGATGGCTTCCCGGGTGACCGGAACGAGATGGTCGTCTTGCGGGATGTGGTCCCGGTCCAGCAGCTTCTGGAGCAGCCGCTGTCCTTCCGCTTCTTCAAGTTCTCCCAGGGCGATCAGATCCTGTATCCGGCGCCGGATTTCCTCGTTCACCAGATGCCACAGACCCAGCGAGGCGGCCAGGCTGCGCTGCAGAGCCTGGATGCGGTTCCCTCCGGCGCGGATCAGCCCGGAAAGCAGGGCACCAGGAAGGAATCCTCCGGGTTTCTTCTCCTGCTCCAGGATCACCTGAGTCAGAGTCAGAGCGGTCAGATCTTCACCGGTCGCATTGTCGATCACCCGCACCTCGTCTCCCTGACGGATCAGGTCGGCGATTTCATCGAGTGTGATGTAGCGTTTGCGATCGGTGTCGTACAGCTTCCGGTTCGGATAGCGCTTGATGAGAGCCATCAGGACTGCTGTTTCTTCAGTTCTTCAACTTTGCGAGTCAGCAGGCTGATCTTCTCGCTGAGGGCTTCGATATCAGCCTTGGTGGGGACATTCATGCGGTCCAGTGCATCTTCAACGCGCCGGCTCAGCTCCTCCTCGGCTTTTTGAGTCTGCTTCTTGCGCCGGTCCATCACTTCGCGCACCAGTTTCTTCCCGTCCTGCTCGGCAATCTCGCCGCGCTCCACCAGGCGGTTGACGAAGTCTTCGACTTCATCCTGGGCCAGCGCTACCGCCCCGATGCTGGCGAGCAGAACTTTGCGGGCAGCATCGAACAGAGGGGGCCGCTCTGGCTTGCCGTTCTGCTTTTCATCCACGACTTTCTTTTCACGAGTAGCCATTTTTCATTCTCCTTCGCAGATGGGTGAGACAGGCGCTCAGGCCTGTGTCTCCTTCAGGGGTTCCTTGCCAGTGATCTGCTGGCGCTGTTTTTCGATCTCCCTGGCGACTTCATCGATGGCTTTGCCGGCCTCTTCGAAGGCAATCGCTACTGTGCCGACCATGAATAGAAACGCCTTGCGGAACAGATCCATGGGATTTCCTCCTTTCTAAAGGACCGTCATGACGCAGTGCGTCGTAATTATTCTAACACAGCGCGTCATGAGAGTCAAGCACCAGCCTGCCGTGCAGAAGTCAGCCGGGTCGATCATCAACTATATTTCAAGGGATAAGACATCTGTTGCAAGAAAATTGAAGTTTCCTCAATTTATTCGCAGTCATTTCAATGATCCTGTCTGTCTGTTTTTATACAATCAAAAGCAGAGGGTTTAGTATCGAGATTTTCTTCACAATCAAATCCTCTGCTTCACAACCGTACAGCCTGTCACCGGAAAATGATGGGAGCAGATACAGCCGCTCCAAGGAGGGTGCAGCGTGGCAGTTTTTAAGGATTCGGCCCAGTTTTATGAATGTGTGGGGGAATTAATGGACCGCGCCAAGTGTGATCCGCAGGTGGGTCCGAAAATTGCGAAATCCGGCATCATCATACAGTTTCGATACACCGACCCCGAGGCGGTAACCACCGTTAACGCACGCGACAAGCCAAAACAGCCAGGCGCTTATGTCGATGTAATCCACGGCCCGTGCGATTTGAAGCCCGACGTGATTATGACAATGAAGGCTGACCTGGCCCATGCTTTCTGGCATGGAAAAGTCAACCTGGTTGCAGCGCTCTCGAAAAAGGAAATCGTGGCGACCGGCCCGATCCCGAAAATTCTGAAACTCTTGCCTGCTGTCCAGCCCCTGTACAAAACCTATCCAATGCTGCTCAAAGAGAAGGGTTATACGGCGCTCATGTTGAAATAGCGCCGGTCAATGATCTGCACGAACCGGCACAGGCAGATGATCGTGGGGAGAAAAATGAAGCAGATACTGGCGATTCACCTGGGGCATGGGGAGGAAAGGTGTGTCTGCCCGGTAATGGGCACGTCTGTTGAATTAATCCGCATGGGCTGTGGGGGAAACGTGCACCAGGCCATGACCCTGATTGACCGTTATGACGGCCAGGTGGATGCGATCGCTGCGGAGGGGATGCCGGCTGTGCTGCAGCTTGGAGATGTCCGGCGCCAGCACGAACTGGGAACAGCACTGAAGAACCGGGCAGTCCGGACCCCGGTCGTGGACGGCAGCGTAATCCGCGCCGGACTGGAGCGCTGGGGAATCATGCAGGCCGACCGTCTGCTTCCCGGGGTGTTCAGTCAGAAGCGGGTGCTGATGCTTCCGGGGCTGAACCACGAAGGGATGGCTCAGGCGCTGCAGCGCTGCGGTGCCCAGATCCGCTTTGCCGACCCCTGGATCTACTTCTCCTTTCCGGACTTCCCGGCGATTGGCAGCTCGTTCACACTCGAGCGCATCGCCGGTCTGACTCTGGAGCGGCTTGTACACGCTCCCTTTGAACACCTGTTCAGCGGTGATGGCGACCACCGGCTCATACGAGCGGAAAAGCCGTTTGCATGGGCGGATATCCTGGCTGGAGACATCCATGCGATCCGCCGCTGTGCACCCCGGGATCTGCGCCGTAAGACGATCCTGGTTGACGCCGCCGCAGAGGAAGATCTGGATGATCTGCGTGCCCGCGGCGCTGCCCTGGCGATCATTCTGCTGCCGGCCCTGGACGGGACAGACCCACAGCGCAGATGGAATGCCGCCACCGTGGAAGCAGCACTGGCTGCGCTGCGTGCGGACACCGGTGCGCCGCTGAATGAAGATACGTACCTGGATTTGATTGCCGGCTTTGATTGGGCGCCAGAAATCCGTTATCTTCAGCCCGAAGAGGCCGGGATCAACCGCTTTGCGTTCATTATCCACCCGCTGGACGTGAGCTTCATCCACAGACATCCGCAGTTTCGCTGGACCCGCTTCCTTCCGGATGCGCTTGTGGAAACGGTTGCAGCCCATATTCCCCCCATCTTCATCTCTCGCGTTACTGGCTGCCAGTCGCCGGCGACCGGACAGAAGGTAGAGGGCTATCTCTTTGCTCTCGGCGCCACTCCGCGCCAGATGCTGCGGCATGATGAACGCTTTACCTATAACCGGCTCCTCCAGGCTGCATGCAAGGCGGAGCGGCTGGGGGCGCGCATCATGGGGCTGGGGGCTTTCACCAGTGTGGTGGGGGATGCCGGCATCACCGTGGCGAACGAGGCGCGCATCGCCATCACCAGCGGCAACAGCCTGACCGTGGCCGCGACACTGGAGGCCGCTCGCCAGGCTGTGGTGAAGATGGGCAAGACCGACCTCACCCGGGGCAGGGCGATGGTCATCGGAGCTACCGGTTCGATCGGATCGGTATGTGCACGGCTGCTGGCCCAGGCGATCTTCGATGTGGTGCTGGTTTCCATTGAACCCGAAAAGTTGATCGACCTTAAACGCCGCATTCAGGAGGAGACGCCCGGGGCGCGGGTCACCATCGCCACATCGCCAGACGGACTGAGCGGCGATTGTGATTTGATCGTGACCGCTACATCGGCGTTTGGGAGCCGCATTCTGGATATCACCGGCTGCAAACCCGGCGCTGTGATCTGTGATGTCGCTCGTCCGCCCGACATCAGCCCTGAAGAAGCAGCGCTGCGTCCGGATGTGCTGGTCGTCGAGAGCGGTGAAGTCCTGCTGCCGGGCGACGTGGATTTCGGGTATGACATCGGCCTGCCTCCCAATACTGCATATGCCTGTCTGGCGGAGACTGCCCTGCTGGCGATGGAGGGTCGCTTTGAGGATTACACCCTCGGTCGCGACATTTCCATCGATAAGGTGAAAGAGATCTACCGGCTGTTTAAAAAGCACGGTTTTCGCCTGGCTGGCCTGCGTTCTTTCGGGAAATATGTCAGCGATGAGGAGCTGGCCGAAAAACGCTGCCTGGCCGAACGTCTGCGCCAGGATCCGGTCCTGTTTCAGCAAATGGTACGGTCGGCCAAAGAAAAACTTGTCCGAATCCCCCCGGTTTCCAAGGGGGTGCAGGTTCGTGAAACACCCGACCTGCGTCCGTTCTGGCTGGTCGCCGGTCTGGGGTTGGCGGGGCTGGTGCTGTTGAACTGGCGCAGCAAACCCTGATGGATGCATCGATTTCAAAGGTACGACAGGAGGCAGCCTATGGAAGATCAAGAAGTAATCCTGGTTACCGGCGTAGCGGGCTACTGGGGTCGAAAAGTGGCTGCGCGTCTGATCGAACTGGACGGGAACCGGCACGTCATCGGCCTGGATGTCGAAGCGCCGGACCCGGAAGTGAAAGACCTGGATTTTATCCAGGCGGATATCCGCAACCCTCTGCTCGTCGACCTGCTGCGCGCGGAGCGCGTGAGCACGGTCTGCCATCTGGTCTTCGTTGACAGCGTGCGGCCGGGAGAGGCCACCTTCGACATCAACGTGATGGGCACGATCAAGGTCATCGGCGCCTGTGCAGAGGCGGGGGTGCGCAAGGTGGTGTTAAAGAGCAGCACGGCCGTATATGGGGCCTGCCCGGCTAACCCGGCTTTCCTGACCGAACAGCATCCCCTGCGCGGCAGCCGCTCATACGGCTACACCCGAGATATGGTGGAGATTGAGTCGTTCTGCAACGGCTTCCGCCGCCAGTATCCCCAGCTCATACAGACCATCCTGCGTTTCTCCAGCATCGTAGGCCCCAATGTCGATACTCCGATGACACGCTTTCTGCGTGAATCCTGGACCCCCATCTTGCTGGGATTCGATCCGATGATGCAGATCATCCACGAACAGGATGTCGTCGATGCCCTGGTACATGCCGTGTTTAATGACGTGCCCGGAGTGTTCAACGTCGCCGCTCTGGACGCGATGCCGCTGACCAGGATCATGGCCCTGGCCGGCAAGCTGCCGGTGCCGGTCTTTCACCTGTTTGCCTACTGGGGCGCAGCAGCACTGGGCAGCAGCGGGCTGCGGTTGACCCGGTATGTGCCGATTGAGCTGGATTACATTCGCTATCCATGGGTAGCCGACCTGACCCGCATGCAGGAAGAAATGGGTTTTATGCCGCGCTACACGGCGGAAGAGACCCTGCGCGAATTTGCCGGACACCAGCGAGTGCGCCGATTCCGACCTGACGCGCTCTCACTGGCCTATGATGAAGAACGACTGCGCGATACCCTCGAACGACGCATGCGCATGAGGGCAAGCCAGAATGGAGGTAACCTTGAGCAGCAGGAGCAAAAAGCGCATGGATAAAAACGACGGAGCCGGTCCGGTGGAAGAAGTCGTGGAGCAGCCAGCCTCTGCACCAGTCCCTCCTCCGGAAGAAGAGGAGCAGATCGGTGAACCTGCTGTCCTTGAGCCTGAATGTGAAGAGGACTTGGAATCCGATTTCACGGATGAGACCGTACGCCAGCAGTTGATGGAAGAACTGGACCGCCTGATGCAGCGGGTGCGTGAATCCACGCCGGATTACACCCCGCCCCCGTTTTCACCTCAGGGCCTGCTGAAGCTCATTGAAAATCATCTGGAGAGCTTCTCTCCTGAAATCCGCCTCGGGATGCTGGAAAAACTGCGCTCGGCTATCAGCCAGGATCTGTTCGATCTGGATACCTGGAAGGGCGTCTGGTACATGGTTAATTACTCGCTCGAATACCAGGCCGACCTGGTCCGCAGGCGGCTGACCGGGGAGTACGAGGTGGATAAATGGGGTTACGACCCCGAATGGGTGAGCGTGGTCAAGCCCTTCCTGGATTTCATGTATAAGAAATACTGGCGGGTGGAAACGACGGGGATGGAGAACATCCCTGACGAAGGGCGCGCTCTGCTGGTGGTGAATCACTCGGGGCAGCTCCCCTGGGATGGGGCCATGCTGGGAACCGCAGTACTCAACGAACATCCTGCCGGCCGCCTGGTGCGCACGCTGTATGCTTCCTGGTTCCCGACACTGCCCTTCATCTCCATGCTGTTCAGCCGGCTGGGGCAGGCGCTGGCCAATGAAGAGAACGGCGTTCGCCTGCTGGAAGAAGACGAACTGGTGGCCGTCTTCCCGGAGGGATATAAAGGGGTTGGCAAGCTGTTTAAAGAGCGCTACCGCCTGGCGCGCTTCGGCCGGGGTGGCTTCGTGCGCATGGCCTTAAAAACAAAGGCGCCGATGATCCCGGTGTCTGTAGTCGGCGCAGAAGAAACCTATATTTCGCTGGCAAAATCGAACCTGATGGCCAGGCTGACAGGGTTCCCTTATTTTCCCATCTCTCCAACCTTCCCCTGGCTGGGCTTGCTGGGGTTCATCCCTCTGCCCACAAAGTGGTACATCGATATCGGGGAACCGATCCGGGTGGATCACTACGAACCGGCAGCGGCCAACCAGTTGATGCTGGTCTCACAGCTCACCGACCAGGTTCGCAACATTATCCAGCAGATGATCTATCAGCGCCTTGCGCAGCGCAAGTCGATCTTCTTTGGATAACCTCCGGCTCTCTACCGGTAATGGTGGGCAGGCAGATGCTCACATCTCAGGCTGCCGGGCGCTGTTCCACCCGTCCAGAGCCAGTTCCAGTTCGGCCAGCGCCCGGTCCAGGCGGCATACCGGCGTATCCCTGCTTTCGCCGCAGCCGGCAGAACGGGCACTGAGCACCTTTTGAATTACTTTTGAATCATACCCGGATTCGGCGATCTGGTTCAGCTCCTGGATCACAAGGCGGCGGCTGATAGGGATGCCATGCCGGGCCAGGATCTGCTTGTAGATGGGGTAATCCTTAGCCAGATCCAGCGTCACCGATTCAAACCCGTGACGGGCGACCACCAGCCGGGCGGAGTAGGTCATGATGTTGTATGAAAACATATGAAAGTCGTCCGGACGGGGTTCGATCAGGATGATATCCACGTGAGGGTGCAGGCGGCGCAGCTGCTTGATGTGATAGTACAGGCCTGATTGGGTCATGATGCGGAGGGCCTGATTGGCGATGGCCTGAAAACCCCGGCTGCTGATCTGTGACTGGTCCAGGCTCTGGCCGGCTGCCTCCTGGCGGAGGTTGTGATAGGGAACCAGGGAATTGATACAGATGACCAGATTGGCACCCTGTTCGATGGCCAGATCCAGGCTGGCGGTGCCTCGTAAGCCTCCATCCACATACGCACGGTTTCCGATGCGCACTGGCTTAAACACCACCGGCAGTGCAGACGAGGCCGCAACAGCCAGTGAAACCGGCACATGAGAATTAGAGCGTGCATCAAACACCACGCGCTCACCGGTATCCAGGTCGGTGGCGATGATATGCAGGTTGCTCGGTACGTCTGTAAAGCGGTTGCTGTACCCGAGCAGTTCCATCTGCCTGCGGACGAACCGTTCCAGCGCCAGAGAATCGTACAGACCTTCTGGCAGCATTCCGGTCAGAGACCAGAGCAGGTCGAGCAGCGTAATTTCGTCCAGGTGGCGCAGGTAATGCAGCCCGACCCCGGCAGCTTTCAGCGGCAGCCGCAGCAGTGATTTCACAATCTCTGACCGGTTAAGGTTGAAAATATGGTTACGGCTCATTAGACTGCCGTTTGCACCCTCCCCTGCGACAACTTCCATCATTTCGTGAGGGCGCATCCCGTTTGCCAGGAAGGCGGAGACCAGAGAACCGGCGCTCGTGCCTACATAAATATCAAAATCGTTGACCGTACGGTCCACCAGCAGATCGTCGATGGCGCGCAGCGCGCCGATCTCATAGACTGCACCGGTCAATCCCCCACCTGCCAGGACTAGTGCTGTTTTTGTGGAAACTTGCTGGCTCATTATTTCTCTCCCCTTGCAGCATTGGAAACAGCCGGCACCGTCAGGCATCAGCCCAGTGCCTGGATGTAACTGCACTATAGCATTTCACGCCGACTGTGTCAATGTGAAGAATCGGTCTTGAACAGGAGGATGATCACATGTGGTTTTTTCGCAGTTCGCGGGTTATATTCGGGGAGGATGCCCTTTCCTGGCTGGCAGATTTAACCGGCCGGCGGGCAATGATCGTCACTGATCCCAATATGGTGAACCTGGGGATCGTCCAGGAAGTGTGCCGCTACCTGAACCAGGCTGGCCTGGAGACGCGTGTATTTGCTGAAGTGGAGCCTGATCCATGTCTCGAGACGGTCCAGCGCTGCGCGGCGGAGATGCTGGACTACAGCCCGGATTGGGTGATCGGCCTGGGCGGCGGTTCCAGCATGGATGCCGCCAAGGCGGCCTGGTTTCAGTATGAACGCCCGGATGTCAGTCTGGAGTCTGTGTCGCCGTTCGAAGAATTCGGGCTGCGGGCGAAGGCACGCTTCATCACCATCCCTACCACGGCCGGCTCCGGGGCAGAGGTTACGGCTGCGGCAGTGCTCACCGACCAGCAAAACTGCCGCAAGATTGAAATGGCCTCCTATGAGCTCATTGCAGACTTCGCGGTTGTCGACCCGGCCCTCTCCGGCGACATGCCTCCCGCTCTGACCGCCGACACCGGGATCGATGTGCTCACCCACGCGGTGGAAGGTTTCAGCAGCACATGGGCGAACGATTTCAGTGATGCGTTCTGCCTGCAGGCTGCCCGGATGGTGTTTGAATTCCTGCCGCGCGCATTCGAACAGGGAGCTCAGGATCCTGAGGCGCGTGAAAAAATGGCCAACGCGGCGACCATGGCTGCGCTGGGGATGACCAACAGCCATATCGGCCTGGCCCACGCACTGGGCCACAGCACCGGCGCGGTGTTCCGTCTGCCGCACGGCCGGGTGACCGGGCTTTTCCTGCCCTACACCATTGAGTTCACCACCAACGGCGGGTTCGGGCGCTACCAGGAGCTGGCACGCGCCGCCGGCCTGCCAGCCCGTGACGAAACTGAGGCCGGCCACGCACTGGCGCAGGCGGTGCGTAAATTGATGCAGCGAATAAACCTGCCCCTTTCGCTGCAGGAAGCTGGCATTTCCTCCGGTATACTGGATGCGCAGATGGAAATGCTCTGTGAGCGCGTGGAGATGGACTTATCGCTGATCACTTCGCGCCGCATTCCTGACCGGGATGAGATGGCCCGCCTGTTCCAATATGCATTTGTGGGCCGTCCGGTAGATTTTTGAACCAGGAGCGTTAATGAGCACATTGAACAGACGCAAAAAAGTAGGATTGGCGTTGGGAGGTGGTGTGGTGCGCGGCCTGGCGCACATTGGGGTGCTGTCTGTACTGGAGGAAGAGGGAATCCCCATCGACTTCGTCGCTGGGACCAGCGCCGGTTCGATGATCGGGGCAGCCTACAGCGCCGGCCTGCCGCTGGAGCGCATCCGACAGATCGGTTTGAAGATCCAGTGGTGGCATTTGCTCCGCCCGGTATGGCCGCGGGAGGGCCTGGTCAGTTTCGAGCCGCTGCGCAGGCGGCTGGAGCAGGAGATCGGAGAGCTGGAATTCAAAGACCTGGTGCGCCCGTTTGCCGCGGTTACTGCCGACCTGGACAGCGGGGATCCGGTGCCGATCTGCAGCGGGCGCGTGGCTCTGGCCGTGCAGGCGAGCTGTTCGGTACCCGGCTTCGTCACGCCTGTGCGCATAGGTAATCGCATCCTGGGTGACGGCAGCCTGGTTGACACCGTCCCTGTTTCGGTGCTGCGGGAGATGGGGGCCGATTATGTGATCGGTGTGGATATCTTTGCCAGCGCAATCCGCCCGCGCTGGGGAGCATTTGGCATGGGCTTTACTGCGCTGGAAATTCTGGTGCGGCGCGCTGGCAGTGGAGTGACACAGGCCGACTGTCTGATTGTGCCGGAACTGTACCGCATGACCTATATGCGCTTCTCAAAAAGGATGGAGATCATCGAGCGGGGAGCACAGGCCGCCAGGGCAGTGATCCCGCGCATAAAGCGGGACCTGGGGCTGGACGAGAGCAGCTGAAACAGCCGCCGGCAGGTTGAAAAGGGCCGCCCTCACCTTAAAGTGACCACCTGTGGGTGGGGTGTAAGTTGACAATCCCGGACGATCAGGGTATAAGCAGACCGTGAAGATGCTGCCCCCGTCCGGAATGGATAGCGAGGATATGTACCAGCCAGAAGGTGACCGTTTTTCATGAAAGTGCTCTCGCTGAGCGATAAGGTTGTTGAGTTTATCTACAGTCCACAGCTGGGGAAACGGTTCACTGATATCGATCTGGTATTGGGATGCGGTGATCTGGGATACTATTACCTGGAGTATGTGCAGGATATCCTGAATGTCCCGCTGTTTTTTGTGCGCGGGAACCATGATAAAGCCGTCGAGTATTACACCTGGGGGCAGCGCACCGGGCCCGCAGGAGGGTTTGATCTGCACCGCCGGGTCGTCAGGCATGAAGATCTGCTGCTGGCAGGGGTAGAAGGCTCACTGCGCTACCGTCCGGGGCTGTACCAGTACACGCAGGGTGAAATGTTTGCCCATGTGCTGAGCCTGGTCCCCGGTATGCTGGTCAACCGGCTGCGCTTTGGCCGCTTCCTGGATATTTTTGTCACCCACGCTCCACCATCTGGTATCCACGACCGTCCGGATCTCCCGCATCAGGGGATCCGGGCTTTTCGCTGGCTGCTGAAGATTTTCCAGCCCGCCTACCATTTTCATGGCCATGTGCATCTTTACCGGCCCGACAGCATCTATGAAACCCGCTTCGGCCGCACGTGTGTGATCAACACGTACGCTTATCGTGAGACCGTCCTCGAATTAGACAGGCGCAGCTGACATTCCGGAGGATCAACTACGCTGGACGACCCAGCGGCTGCCGTTATCCAATCCCCACTGACCATCAAAAAATGATCAATCCACCTTCCCGAAGCGAGCTTGCAGGGCACTTAACCGCCTGTGGTAAACCTCTTCTGCGATCCGGCTGGCAGGATATTCCGCATGTTCTGGGGAGGCTGCCTGCCGCAGACTGCGTGAGCGGCGGGTCAGAGCATCTGCGACCTGGAGGCGGACTTCCAGTGTAAAGCCTGGCAGGGGGGCTGAATTCTGGATGCGCTGCAGCCAACCAGGCGGAACGTCGCTGTCCAGTGGAAAGGCTGGATCCGGCTGCAGGTTGACGCCAGGATGGGTGAAGGCCAGACCGCCGCGCACCATCTGCTCCCATTCAAAGGTCAGTCCGGTCAGTTCTGACCGCAGGAGGGAGACAAGCGCTTCCGCTTGCTGCTTCCAGGTCACGTGTGGAGGCTGTACACCGGCCGTCTCCTGATTCCAGTTCGTCCCATCCCACTGCACCTGTCCTGACCAGTGCACACTCTCCAGCATCCAGATCCCCTCTGGCCCGAGCAGGATAAGGCCGGTCTCCAGGCCGCGGCCCAGCAGGATTCTGCGCAGCCCCAGGTGGTCGGATGATAAATTCCCGGCCAGGGTCTGAACCAGTGCTTCGATCCCGGGCTTTTCAAGTCTGTCCGGGATTTCGATGTACAACGTTCGGGCTTTGTGATCCAGCGCCTGCAGCCATTCGTGCTCCAGGCCCGGGTTGGGCGCAGGCTGTTCCACCGGTGATGCTGAGGTTGAGCCGAGCTGAGGATGGTGAAACGGCCCCGGACGGGGCGGGGCTCCCAGGCGCATGCGGTCGGCTTTCTTCCGGAAGGCGATCCCCCAGATCAAAACGGCGACTCCGGCCAGGGTCAGCGCAGCGGCCGGGATCCAGTAGATTTGCCAGCGTTCTCCGGGCAGGGGAAACACTAAAAATGGAATGCTGCAGCTCAAGCAGGCCAGCAATAACAGGGCGAGGCCAGCTATGAAGCGCAGATTGGCAGCCTGAGCGGCTGGCCTGACGAAGTTCTGCTCCCAGTCCATCAGGCGCAGGGTGTGGCGCTGTTCGATGGCATCCTCGCGCTTCTGCCAGAGCGCCATCCGGTAGCGGTGAAGCTGCGCCTGTAGATCATGTTCGGAAGGCAGCTTCTCTCCCCACTGTGTGGATAGATCATCCTCAAGCTCGCGAACGCGAATGAAGCCTTCGCGACAGCCGGTGATCTGCTCGTGAAGCAAGATCAAGGTGCCCTCTCAAAGGTATCTTTCGTCCTGGAAGGGTACTTCAATGATGCCGCTGTGAGAATCGATCAGGCGAGATCGGTGTGATTGTCGTCAGGTTTTGAAAGCTGCGACGGTTTTTGGGGCTGGAACTTCGCCTGTAAGCACCATTGTCCGCCGGGATGCAGCGGTCGACGGGGATGCATGTTGATGGAAAATGATAGATTACGCATCTTACCGCGCCACATACCCGCCGTCAAGAAGGGGGGAGCGCATATAGTGGTGTCATATCATCATACGATAACTCCGTCTGTGGGATACAGCGAAGTGAAAAATGGGTACTTGTTGGGGCTGGATTTTTCCTGTAAGATGAGGTAAGGTTCTTATATATCCCCTGAAGGCAGTACCGCATGAGCAATCACCAGCATAACAGCAGTTTAAAGGTCCCCTCCGGCGAATGACTGCCGGGGTTCAAGCAGGTGTTCTTCCCGCTTCTGGCTGACCGGTTTCTTACTCTTGATGACGTGATCACTCTGGCCTTTCGAACCGCATCCCCCCGGAGATTTCGTTTCGCAAAGGTCCGATGCTCAACGAGCCTGCCAGATGCGAAAGGGCCCATACCTGCATAACCAGCCCGGAAACGCCAGCGCCTGCAGCGCTGACGGTGTAAAAAAGGCGGGGCTGTACCATACCGCACCCCTGCTCACAAGCCTGGAAAAATGCATCGAGAAAAGGAGACAACATGGATATTGAAATCCCAGTGACACCTGAAGAGTACGGGCGCGGCTATCTGGCCCTGCCTGAGGCAGACGGAGGGCCGGGGGTGCTGGTGCTGCACGCCTGGTGGGGGTTGACGCCGTTTTTCAAGCAGGTCTGTGACCGGCTGGCGCGGGAGGGATTCGTGGTGCTGGCGCCGGACCTGTACGGCGGGCAGACGGCGAAATCCATGCGTGAGGCGGATGAACTTTCGGACCGTCTGGATGGAGACCGGGTGTACACCCTGATCACTGCGGCTGTATACATGCTGCGCGAACACCCTCTGGTGGAGGGAGACGGCATCGGAGTGGTAGGCTTCTCTCTGGGCGGCGCATGGGGGCTGCTGCTCGAGGAGGGGATCTCTGCCGTGGTGACCTTTTACGGGATGGCGGATCCGCAGTATGTGACCGCTAAAGCTGCATACCAGGGGCATTTTGCCGAGGTGGACGAGCACGAACTGGCAGAGGCTGCAAAACGGATGATGGACATTATCCGCGTCAGCGGGCGAAGCGTGGAGGAATACACCTACCCGGGCACACGCCACTGGTTCTTTGAAGCCGACCGGCCGCAGTACAACCAGCAGGCTGCCGAACTGGCCTGGGAGCGGACGATCCGCTTTTTGAAAAAGGAGCTGGCCGGAGAAGTTTATGGGGGAATGTAAACGGTTGGGATCCCTGAGGAGATCGCAGAAACCGTCCGGGCGCGCTGCAGAGGTTCGTGAGTCGAAACGGGCCAGACGATCCCGGATGCGGTGAAGTAGCAATTGACCAGTGGGTGGATGCCATGACGCCACCCGCTGGTTTTTTTTGATCATGATCGAAACAGCAGGGGGCGAAAAGCGCGTGCGATGAGATGATAGACAGCGGTGGAAAGATCGTTGGTACAGAACGGGTGATTTCAGGCCGAACCGTTGCGGTGTGAGGTAGAATGTCACTCTACATTAAATTCAAGAGGAGAAGACCATGGAAGAACGAGAACTGGATCGCGTGGAAGTATATGATGAGGCTGAAGAAGAGGATGGGGTGTTTTTCAGCCGCAGCGCGATGCTGAAGATTGCAGATTTCGCCAACATCCTGTCGTGGATCGCGCTGCTGGTTTACCTGGCACAATTTGGGGCCATTCTCTGGGCAGAAGCGCTGGGCGGGACGCTGTTCAGCGGCGTAGTGGGAACGATCAATTTCCTCGCCCGTCTGACGATTCCGTTTCAGGGGGTCTTTTATTTCCTGGTGCTGCGCGCTATTGCTGTAGCCATCGAAGCCATCGTCGAGATCGAAAATAATACCCGCCGGAAGCGGGCATCAGGCGATTGAGCCTTACTTTAACGCTTTTCCCATGATGATATAGGGGTGCTGCAGGCCCGGGAAGAGGAAATTCTCCAGCAGGGTGACCCAGCCCCGGTGCCGGTAAAGGATTAACCCGCTGGTTTCCGCCTGCATGGTAGAAAGCACGGCTGTCCGGTGTGCCAGCCCCTCGAGCAGGGCGTCGTGCAATCGCCCGCCGTAGCCGCGCCCGTGATGTTCGGGGCAGACGGCAAGCTCCACAAATTCAAATGCGTCGGAGAGCCACTGGCGGGCAATTTCCGGCTCCATGGCGGCTGTGACGCGATCATGCCACCATTGACCAGGCCGGCTGGTGTAACCATAGGCAAAGCCGATCAGGTTACCAGCCGGCCTTTCGACTGCGGCTACAAAGCGGAAGCCGTCTCGTGCGCTGTGGCGGCGCAGGGTATCGGTGAAGCTTATGACGTCCGCTTCGATGCGCTCATAAGGGGGCAGCGCAAAAGCCTGGCGGTACGCGTCAAGGACGTCCTGCTGCGACTGCTGGACCTGAGAAGGGCTGAGACGCACAATCTCTACAGGCATGGCAGCCGGCCCTTCAGGTTAAATGCCCAGTTGATCGCGGTATTCGTTTACGATCTCTTGCGGTACGGTCTGCATGAACCAGCGCAGCCCGAGAACGATCACAGCGAGATCATCGAGCTGACCCAGAAACGGAATCAGCCAGCCAGGAATCAGGTCCACCGGCGAGAGCACATAGAAGAGCACTCCGACAGGGATCAATTTGGCTGTGGTAGGAACGCGTGGATCACGCAGCAGCGGCAGGACAAGGCGGAGATCCTGCAGCAGTTCTCTCCAGAATTCTACAGTGAGTACATCTTGCAGGTTGCGATAATTCATATAAATACCCTTTCGTCAGCAAATTGACTTCCCCCTTTTTGCCTCATAATGATAATGGATGAGAGGAAAAGGGGCAAGATGATCCGGCAGGCCTGGGGAATGTGGACGTCTCGGAATGCTGCATTCCGGTCAGCCGGCCGGCATGACGCGCTTCTCGCCCAGCAGCACAAAGCCCGTCCACAGCAGCCACAGCGGCTGGAACACCCGTACGCCGGCTAAAGCAAGGGACGAAACCGCCGGCCATTCGAAAAGCGTTGCACCGGCAGCCACGAGCAGCAAACCACCGGCCAGAATGCCCAGCAGCGCAGGGATGCGGGGCAGACGAGCCCCGCTCAACCCCAACCAGCCGGCCGCCAGGAACCAGGTTCCGAAGAGCAGCATCCGCAGATTCCCGGCCGGATCCAGAGTCCAGGGGCCAGCGGCTTCCAGGGCTGCCTGTGCCCGAGGTTCCAGCAGGGGGAACAGGGAAGCCAGACGGCGGACCTGATATAGATCTGTAACGCTGGTCAGCGCCAGCAGCGCATAGCCGAACAGTCCCAGGGCGGCCGTCCAGCGGGCAAGGCCCGGGTGGACGGGATGCAGCCGTTCTTCGAGCGCCAGTACCCCGCCGGCAGCCAGAAGCGCCCCCAAGGCCGCGCTCCAATTCGCCGCCACCCACACCAGCCCAGCAGCCGGGGAGGCTGCCAGGAAAGCGCTGGTGGAGAGAATGGAAGTGTCGTCGAAGCGGCCGGCGAGGAAAGCGAAAAAGAGCACTCCACTGAAAGCAAAGGCTGTGCCGGCCAGGAGCGAGGCCGCACCCCCGCTGATGGTGTGGGTGGACTTCAGGCCGGTCCGCAGAGGAGCAGGCTCAGCGGCGTCCTCCAGGTACGTTCTTCTGCTGAACACGGGGGGCAGATGCGCTGCTGTGGGCATAACAGGTTCACCATCCGGGTAAGTACTGGCCCGCGCACTGTCATTCAATGGCTCGATCATGGCCTGCCTCCGGTGTTCCCTGCCTCCAGCCGGTGCGGAAGCGCCATGACCGCACGCGTATAGGCGAGCGAAAACCCAAAGCGCTGTACGTTCTGCTGCGAGAGGCTGCCGGGGGAGGTGACGACGCTCAGATAGCGGCAGCCTGCCTCTCGCGCCGCCTGCATGCGGGCGTGGAGCAGAGCGGTCTGCACACCGCTGCGGCGGGCGTGGGGGAGGGTGCTGGCGCTGGCGCATTCGGCAGCCGGCCCGTACGGAATCAGCGCCCCGCCCCCAAGGGCCTGGTCCCCGCGCCAGGCCAGATAGAGCCGGGCGCCCTGGCTGTGGAACGTCGGGCGGATGATCTCCTGCATGTCGGGCGAAGCCCCAGGTTCCCGGGTTCCTGCAAAGCCGCGCGCCACTACACTCACCCAGAGTGCTTCCTGATCCGCCTCTGCCGGTTCCACGCGGATGTCCTCCGGAACGGGCACGTCCGGTTCTTTATCCTGCAGGGGAAAGACAAGCATACTGTACCAGGCTTCCAGCCGGTAACCCCGGCAGAAAAGCTGCTCCTGCAGCGCAGGTTGGGCCAGCGGGCACAGGTCGATGCGCACCGCACTACCCTTCTGGTGGTAAAAGTTTTCCACCTGATCCAGCAGGTCTGAGCTGACCGGCTCATTGAAACCGAGACCCACGGCGCGGTTGATCGGCGCGGCGGCTCCCCCGTACAGCAGCCAGCCGCCGCCCAGCGGCTCGGCAGTCGACTGCGCGGGGGGGTTCAGACGGCCGTAGGCCAGGGCATACTGGGCGCAGCGCCAGGCATAGGTCGCTTCCAGATGGGCTGCGATCTCAGCGTCGACAAACATGGGCAGGGTTATGCTGCCGTGCGGATCTGGGCGCCCAGGCTGCGCAGCATCCCTTCCAGGTCTTCGTATCCGCGCTCAATATGCTCGATACCGTCGATCGTCGAGCAGCCGCGAGCCAGAATGGCTGCAATCAGGTAGGTGAAGCCAGCGCGCAGGTCGGGGACAGTGATCTCGGCGCCGTGGAGCTGCACTGGACCCTTGATAACGCAGCTGTGACGGTAGTTGCTGAAACGGAAGCGGCATTTGCGACCGCCCAGACAGGTGTCGTAGAGGGCGATATCGGCGCCCATTTTGATCAGCTCGTCCACATAGCCAAAGCGGCTTTCGAACACTGTTTCGTGCACCACCGACATACCATTTGCCTGGGTCAGCAGCAGAACGAACGGCGGCTGCCAGTCGGTCATAAACCCGGGGTGAACGTGGGTTTCAAGGGCAATGGAGTTCAGCGGGCCGCCGTAATAAAAGCGGATGCCGTCATCCTGCACCTCGAATTTGCCGCCCACGCGGCGCAGCGTGTTCAGGAAAGTGATCATGTCGGCCTGGCGCGCCCCGCTGACGAACACATCGCCGCGGGTGGCCACCGCCGCACAGGCCAGGGAGGCAGCGACGATCCGGTCGGGCATAAGGGTGTGGGTCGTACCGGAAAGGGATTCTACGCCTTCAATCACCAGGGTGCGGTCAGCGCTGTAGTCGATGATGGCGCCCATTTTCTGCAGGCACATCATCATGTCCATGATCTCGGGTTCGATGGCTGCGTTGCGGATAAACGTGCGTCCCTTCGCCAGGGTGGCAGCCAGAAGCAGGTTTTCGGTGGTGGTCACGCTGGGGAAGGGCAGCTCGATCTCCGCCCCAATGAGGCGGTCGCAGGTCACGTGGTAGGCGTCCCCGCGTATTTCCACGTGCGCGCCCATTTTGCGATACCCTTCCAGATGAAAATCTACCGGACGAGGACCGATGCGGTCTCCGCCAGCAGCCACCGGAATGATAGCTTCGCCGGTGCGGTGCAGCAGCGGGGCCAGCATCATGATCGCCAGGCGGTTGCGTGTGCCCAGCTCCTGCGGCACATCGGAGCGGATGATCTCGGGCGTTTCAATGTGCAGGACATGGTCGCCGGGTTCGGAGAACCGGGCGCCGAGCGCTTCGCAGATTTCCTGAGTAATCAGACTGTCGCCGATCCGCGGCGCGTTTTCGAACAGGCAGGGTTCACTGGTTAACATCGACATCACCATCAATTTGGTGATCGAATTCTTCGCGCCGCTGACCTTTACCTCCCCTCGAAGCGGCGAACCGCCTTCAATAATCCAGGTATGCATGGCAGTCCTTTCCTTTTCCAATGATATGCAGGGTTCAGGCCCAGGAGCTCAGACGGTTATTGTAACCTGACAATCGGCCGCGGTGGCTGCGCGGCCTGCAGCAGTTCCTGGATGGTCTGGTAAAAGATCTCTGCCACGATGTTTGCACCGCGGCTGTTGAGATGCACGCCGTCCAGCGTAAATCTCAGGCCGCGGCGGGCAGAGACAGCGTCTACCTGCTGCGGGGTGCGCAGCAGTTTGTCGAGCTGGATAACGGCCAGGCTGCGAGCCAAATAATCGGAGGAGGGCTCCTGCGCCAACTCGCGGACGAATGCTTCTCTCAGCGGAATGTAGCGGCTGACGTAGTACTGGGCGGATATGCGCTCGACCGCTGCGATGATGGATTCCAGCGCCCGGTTCCAGAGATTATCGAGCTGCTCGCCGATGAACAGCGGCGACACCGTTACCACATGCCGTACGCGCGGCTGCAGGTAGGCCAGCAGCTTACGGTAGCTGGCTTCAAATTCGGTCTGGTTTGCAGACCAGTGCTGGTTTCGCAGCCGGCGCAGCAGGCCGAAGGATGGAGAAACTTTCAGGAAAACATCGTTCACGCCGACCCAGAGGAAGGCGATTTCAATGTCGGTTGGGAACGGGAGGGTTTGCAGACGCTGGTACAGGCTGGGGGCCGAATCCCCGCCCCTGCCCCAGTTGATCAGGCTGCAGTCGGGAAGCAGCGCTTCAAGAATGTCAAGCGTGCTGACACCCGGACTGCCTTCAGTAAGACTATCACCCAGAAAAAGGATTCGAGTGCTTATCTCACACCTCAACCCGCACGCAGGCACCCTCACCGGGCGCGCTCTCGATGCTGATGACTGCGTTGATGCGCTGGGCGCGCTCGCGCATGGAGATCAGGCCCAGGTGACCGGGGTATTCAGCTTCGGGGTCGAAACCGACGCCGTTGTCCCTGACCTCGAGGATGACCTTTCCCTGCTCACATTCCAGGCGCAGGTCGACCTGGGTCGCACGCGCGTGTTTGACGATATTATGCATCGCTTCCTGGGCGATGCGGTACAGGGCCTCTTTTGTGGCCAGCGGGATATCCGGCTCGGCGCACAGAGAGGTATTGACCGCCAGCTCGTGCCGGGCCTGCAGGGCGGCTGCCTGCTTGGTCAGGGCGGCTACCAGGCCTTCTAATTCGAGCGATTCGGGGCGCAGCTCGAAGATCAGTGCTTTCATCTCCGACATCCCGGCCTGTGCAAGTGAGTAGACGTAATCCAGGGGGGCGGCCGCCTGCTTGGGGTCTTTATCCAGCAGGGTACGCGCGGTGTGCGCTCCCAGGGTGATGCCGTAAAGCGCCTGCGATACAGAGTCGTGCAACTCACGTGCCAGGCGGGTGCGCTCGGTGATGGCGGCGCGCTCTTCCATTTCGCGGGCCAGGGCTTCCTCGGCCCGCTTCTGCGCGGTGCGGTCAATGCCGATGCACAGGATCTCCGCGAGCTCTCCCTGCGCATCATACAGGGCTTTGTTTGTCCAGGCAACCCAGACGCGTTCTCCGTTCGCACGCTGGTTCTCGTTTTCGCTGGAATAAAAGCGCTCTGGATATTTCAATAGTTCTTCGATCTTGAGGCGCAGGTCCTCGCCGTTGGATCCGACCTCCGGCACGATGGTGCCGACTACATGCTTGCCGAGGATTTCTTCTTCGGTGTAACCAAAAAAGGACTGGGCAAAGGGGTTAAAGAAGGTGATGCGTCCCTGGCGGTCCATCTGCATGATGATGCTGTTGGCGCTCTCCACCAGCTCGCGGTAGCGCGATTCACTGGCCTGGCGCGCTTTTTCAGCCAGCTCACGCTGGATGATCTCCCGCCGCAGGGCGACCGTGCGCTGCGCCACCTGCTCTTCAAGCTCCCGGTTGCGGCGTTCGATGTTGAGCAGGCGCAGGCGCACCCCTGCGAAAGCGGTCCCCAGGATCAGAACACCGGCTGTAACCCGGAACCAGAGGGTCTCCCAGAAGGGCGGGGTGACGTGCACCTGGACCGATACGCCCTCGTTGTTCCAGACACCGTCGCTGTTCGCCGCCCGCACCTGGAAAACGTAATCGCCACCTCTCAAGTTGGTATAGCTGGCGTAGTTGCGGGTGCCGGCCTGTACCCAATCCTTATCTACGCCGACCAGGCGGTAGGCAAAGCGGTTTTTCTCCGGCGCTGAGTAGTCCAGGGCGGCAAACTCAAAAGAAACCAGGTAATCCTGATATGAGAGTTCAATGCGCTCATTGTTCGCCAGATGGGTACGTACGGTCTCATTGCCTTTGCGGAAGGCGGTGATCACCACGGGCGGCGGCGCCTGATTCTCGGTGCTCTTCACCTGTTCGGGGAAGAACGCATTAAACCCGCCGACGCCTCCGAAGAACATTTCACCACTGCGGCTGCGGAAGCAGGCGCCGGTGTTGAACTGGCCGCTCTGCAGACCGTCGCGCACATCATAGCTGCGGAAGGTGAGGGTAGTCGGATTGAACCGGGCCAGTCCGCGGTTGGTGCTCAGCCATAAGTCTCCGGCGTCGTCCCCCAGGATGCCGCGCACCACGTTGTTTGGCAGGCCGTTTTTCTCGGTGAACTCAGCAAACGATCCGTCGGATGGATCCAGCCGGCTGAGCCCGCCGTCGGTGCCAATCCACAGCATGCCCTGCGCATCCTGGTAGAAGGCGTTGATGCGCTCTTTACTGGGCCAGCCCTCTTCGGTCTCATCTAAGTCAGTCGAAGGATGTATGTAGCGAATAAACCCCTTTTCGGGATCATACCGGTTGATGCCGGCCTGGGTGCCTACCCACAGGCGCCCTTCCCGATCTTCAAAAATGGCGTTTACGGAATTGTGACTCAGACTGTTCGGCTGGGCAGGGTCGTGCAGGAAAGTGGTGACCGCCCCGGTGCGCCTGTCCATGCGGTTCAACCCGCCGTTTTCGGTGCCCACCCACAGAAACCCCTGCCGGTCGAGGAGCAGGGCGGTCACCCGGTCGCTGCTGAGAGAACCCGGAACGCCGGGACTGTGGCGATAATGCTGGAAGCGTTCCAGCTGTGGATCCAGGCTGTTCAGACCGGTGTCGCGCGTACCGATCCAGACGATCCCCTGTTCGTCGACCAGCACAGCGCTGATATCGTTGCTGCTGATCGAGTTCGGCTCCCAGTCCAGATGCTGGTAATACGTAAAGGTGCCGGTGGTGCGGTCGATGCGGTTCAACCCGCCGCCCATGGTCCCAACCCACAGCACCCAGTAATTGTCCTCAACGATGGAAGTGACGGAGCTGGCGCTCAGGCTTTGAAAACCCGGGCGGTACTCGAAGCGTGCGAACCGGTCGGCATTGCGGTTGTATTTGCTTGCTCCGCCGCCGGTGGTGCCGATCCACACGGTGCCGGAACGGTCTTCATAGAGCGTGTTTATCCAGCTGCTGCGCAGCGCGTTGGGATCAGCAATATCGCGCTGGAAATACCAGTCGACATGATCCTGGTTCCAGATGGCCATGCCGTTCTGTGTGCCCACCCACAGGCGGCCCAGGGCATCGGTCAGCAGCGCCTGGACACGATTATCGGGCAGGCTGGTGAAATCATCACTGCTGCGGAAGACGGTAAAACTGCCGCCCGTGGAATCCAGGCGGGCCAGGCCGCCCCCGGATGTGCCCACCCAGAGCCGGCCGCTGCGGTCTGCGGTAATTGCCGTGACGGAGGAGAAGCCGAGCGAGCCCGGTTCACCGGCACGAAACGGGTAGCGGGTGAATTCTCTGGTTTGCGGGTTGTACGAATTTAACCCCGCGCCGGCGGTCCCCACCCAGAGTATGCCTTCCTCATCCAGGTACAGGGCCTGGATGGTGTTGTCGCCAACCGATGCAGGGTCGCCGGGATCGTGGAGAAAGCGTTGGAACTGTTTGGTGCTGGGATCCAGGCGGTTGAGGCCGCCGTCGCGCGTGCCCACCCACAGATAACCCTGCTCATCTTCCAGGATGGCGCTCACGGCGGCGCCGCTCAGACTGTTGGGGTCGTTCGTATTGGGCCGGTAATGTACGAAAGCGGCGGTGCTGCGCACGAAGCGATCCAGCCCGCGGCGGGTGCCGACCCATAAATTGCCCCGGCTGTCCTCATACAGCGCGGTGACCGTGCTGTCCAGCAGGGAATCGGGATTGTCTGGATCGTGGCGATAGACGGTGAAATGGTAACCGTCGTAGCGGTTCAACCCTTCCCCGGTGCCGAACCACAGATACCCTTCGTGGTCCTGCAGGATGGCTGTGATGTTGTCGTTGGACAGGCCATCGTCAATGGACAGATGCTCCAGACGAAAGCTGGGGAGCTTTCCGGAAAAGGGCTGGGGCGGGTCGATGGACTGCCGGGCAGCATAACTGCCCTCTGGCAGCACTCCGTGAGCAGCCTGCACCAGATGGGGAGCGGGAAGCAGGCTGAAAAAGAGGCTGAGCAGTAGAAAGATGCCTGGCAGGGGGGAGCAGCGGGTCCAGGTTGGCCGGCGGCGGTACTGTTGACCGCTGCGCGGTGAGCGGAGCTCAGGAGACATTTTCCGTTTCATCCAGAGAAATCAGCCCGCTGCGCACAGCATAAAGGGCTGCCTGGGTACGGCTGGGCATATTGAGCTTGGAGAGGATGCGGCTGACGTGGGTTTTCACCGTCATCTCGCTGATATGCAGTTCGTGGGCAATTTCTTTGTTCGCCTTGCCCTGTGCCAGCAGGCGCAGAATCTCGGTCTCGCGCTCGGTAAGCGCTTCGTGAGCGGCTTCGTTCTCTTCCGGCATGCGCACCTCACGCATCAGGCGCTCGGCTGCCTGGGGGGACAGCTGCACCTGCCCGGCGGCCGCCGCTTTAACAGCCCGGCAGAGGTCTTCTGGCTCGGTATCTTTGAGCAGATAACCGATCGCGCCGGCGCGTACAGCGTTCAGCACGGTGGCGTCATCGATAACGCTGGTCAGCGCCAGCACCTCAATTTCCGGATTGGCCTTGCGAATCTCAGCTGTCGCCTGGATTCCGTCCATCTCAGGCATCAGCAGGTCCATCAGAACCACATCGGGCTGCAGCTCCCGGGCTAATCGCACTGCTTCCACTCCATTGCAGGCTTCCCCCACGATTTCCAGTTCTTCGTCAAGCCTCAGGAACATTCGCAGTCCCTGGCGGACGACTTTGTGGTCATCCACAATTAAAATCCGAATCCCCATTAAGTGATCCTCCTTGGGGGGTAAATACCGCGAAAGTTGTACGAATTTCTATACCTCCGTGCGATGCCGGGGAGACTGCAACGGATTATAACTTTAATTAACAGCGTACTCAAGCGTGACCTTTTTGGTTCAGGTTCGTAGATCATTACAGGAGTCTGCAGTAGAGATCTAAAAACGGTCATCACACCCCTGAGTGCAGACCACCGATCAAGGTTGTAATTAAGATAAAAAGTGGGAAAAGGGATTCAAAATGCTGGCAGGTGAACTTACTATGAACGCCTCCTCATTTCCGGTACAAGCGGGCAACGAGCGAGCGCGTCAGCGTGCCGGCCACGAACAGGGCGCCGCGAAGAAAAACGACCTGGGAAACCGGCGTATTTCGCTGCAGGATTTTAATGAACTGGTGCTGGAGCACCAGGATGCAGCCTACCGTCTGGCATATTACCTGCTGGGTGATCCGGCTGCTGCGGAAGACATCACACAGAATGCCTTCCTGACTGCTTTTGAAAAATACAACACCTTTCGAGGCCCGTCTTTTCGGAGCTGGCTGCTGACCATCGTGAAGAACGCCTGCTACGATGAGTTCCGCCTGCGCCGGCGGCGCGAGGTGGTTTCTCTGGATTACATTGACGCCGATGAGTCGGGAACCGAGTGGTTGGGGACGACCGGTTACGCTCCGGACCCCGAGCAGTTGTTTGAACAGAATGAACAAGCCCGGCGAGTACGGGACGCCCTGATGCAGCTTTCGGATGAACACCGCACTGTGGTGACGCTGGTCGATCTACACGGACTGGATTACCAGGAGGCTGCACAGGTGATCGGAAAGCCGGTCGGCACGGTGAAGAGCCGGCTGTCGCGAGCGCGAATGCAGCTCAGCGGCCTGCTGGCTCATTCAAACGGCAGCGAGTAAAAACGAAGGCCCCGGTACAGCAGCCGGGGTCTTCACCATTTTAAGTCAGGGTTCTATTCAGAATTATCTGGGGGATATTGATGTTCAAAAATCTGTAACTTAAATCAACCGGAAAAAGATATGGCAAAATTGCCAAAAATGGATAAATTTTATCTTGACTGAGTAAAATTAGTATTCTTGGAAGTGGGTTATCCGTCTCAAGGCGAGAAGGACCCTGTCGTTCCAGCCAGCATTCTCAGTCACTCAGAAGGAGGAACCGATGAGCTCAGAGAAGGTAACAAAGAAACGCAAGGCTGAAAACGGAGAAGAATATCAGGGATTCACTGCCGAAGAAAAAGCCGCAATGAAGGAGCGCGCTCGTGAACTGAAAGCGGCTGCGCGCGCAGGCAAGAAAAAGGCAGATGGCGAAGCCGATGTGCAGGCGAAAATTGCTGAAATGTCGGAACCGGATCGTACCATGGCCAGCCGCATCCACGAGATCATCAAGGCCAATGCGCCAGACCTTGTGCCCCGGACCTGGTACGGAATGCCGGCATATGCAAAAGACGGTAAGATCATTTGTTTCTTTCAGGCTGCGGGGAAGTTCGAAACGAGATATGCTACCCTGGGCTTTAATGACTCAGCGAACCTTGACGAAGGGAATATGTGGCCGACTGCGTGGGCAATAACCGGGCTGACTCCCGCTGAGGAGGAAAAGATTGCCGGGCTTGTAAAGCGGGCAGTTAGCTGAGAATTTACCGCACAGGGATCAGATCCGAGGGGGCGAGAAACGATCCTCCGGCTTTGTGCCACGATTTGAAGTGAATATAGGGGAGGTTTACGTGTTGTCGGCTGAAAAAAAGCGATGAACGGTTCAGCGCTGAACAAAACCCGTTCCTGGCGACCGGCTGTCTTCAGCGAGACCGGTTTGCTCATTCTGATTGGGCTGGTGAACCTGCTGGTGCATCTGTTTACCAATCACGCTTACGGCTTTCACCGTGACGAACTGGCTTTCATTGACAACGCACGCCGCCTGGATTGGGGTTACGTTTCCTATCCGCCGCTGACGCCCTTCATCGCCCGCCTGGCGCTGACACTGTTTGGCCCTTCCCTGGTCGGGCTGCGTTTATTTTCATCGCTGGCCATGAGCACGGCCGTGGTGCTGACTGGTTTTCTGGCTCGCGAGCTGGGCGGCGGCCGCATAGCACAGATCGTAGCCGCTGTGTCCACTGCCATCGCACCGATCGTAGTCATCCAGGGTGCGCTGTTCCAGTATGTGGCTTTTGATTATCTGCTGTGGGTGCTGGCGGCTTTTCTACTGCTGCTCAGGATCACCCGCGATGACCCGCGCCTGTGGCTGGGGATTGGCGCAGTCCTGGGCCTGGGGATGATGAACAAATACACCATCGCCTTCTGGATTACAGGACTTGCCGCCGGTGTGCTGCTAACTCCGCTGCGCCGCGACCTGAAAAGCCCCTGGCTGTGGGCCGGTGCGGGTCTATCTGTGCTTATCTTTCTGCCCAACCTGATCTGGCAGGTTGGGCACGATTTCATCTCGCTCGATTTTCTGAGCAGCATCCACGAACGCGATGTGCGCATCGGACGTACACAGGGTTTTCTGATCGAGCAGTTATTCGTCACAGCTAACCCGGTGACGATCCCTACCTGGGCTGCGGGCCTGGTGTATTATTTTCGTCGTCCGGAGGGAAAACCTTACCGCATCCTGGGGTGGGCGTTCCTGGTAACCTTCTTGCTGCTGTTCCTCAGTCAGGGGCGTTCTTATTATCTGGCGCCGGCCTACCCGGTCCTTTTCGCAGCCGGCAGCCGGCTGTGGGAGCAGTCGGCCAGCGCTGAACAGGCCAACCGGGTGAGGCCGGTCGGGGTGCCCGTGGTCAGGCTGACCATTGGTGCCCTGGTCAGCGCAGCGTTGATGCTGCCTCTGGCGCCGGTGGGCTCGGCCTGGTGGCATGCAGTGTCTGAGGTGCACGATAACTTTCAGGAACAGATCGGCTGGCCGGAGTTGACGGAGACGGTGGCCGGGATCTATGCTTCGCTGCCTGAGGAACAGCGCAGCCGGGCGGGAATTCTGACTGGAAATTACGGCGAAGCAGGGGCCATCAATCTGTACGGGCCGCAGTATTGGCTCCCGCAGGCGATCAGCGGGATTAATGACTACTGGCTGCGGGGTTACGGAAATCCGGCGCCCGAGCCGCTTATTGTTCTGGGCTACAGCGCTGAAGAAGCTGACATGCTGTTTACCGGCTGCTCAACGGCGGGGGAAATCACCAATCGCTACGGGGTTCCCAACCAGGAAACCACCTTCAGCCCGCAGATTTTTCTCTGCCGGGGTCCGCGCCAGCCCTGGCCGGAGTTCTGGCAGGCGATCCAGTCCTTTGGATGAGCCAGCTTTAATCCCAACCCTGTGCTATACTGCTCCCTGAATTCACCTGTTTATAGAGGCTGTAAAATCCATGGGACTTTCTGAGATACTGATCATTTTATTAATCGCGGTGCTGGCGATCGTGATCCCTACCGTTGTGCTGTCGGTGACGCGCCTGGTGATGCGCGGCATCAGGCTCCGGCAGGAGCAGATGATCGAAGAGCACCGGCGCGTTCCCTGCCCGTTCTGCAAGGAGCGCATTCATCCCGATGCCCTGGTTTGCCCGTACTGCAAGCGCGATCTGCCCCAGATCATCGATGGGGCATAAGGAGAAATCATATGATCCCGGTGCCAGGTTCTTTGATGCTGATTGCGATCTGTATGGCAGGCTTGCTTGTCCTGGCTCTGGTGGGTGCGGCCCTGATCCTTCTATTAAAGGGGGACAGATAGCGACCGCTGCCAGCCTGGATCCCTGCTGCGCGGGGTGGATTTTGCCGGAAGCCCGGATCAACTGCTGCCGTAGAAGAGACCTGCCGGAGGGCTGGCCAGCTCCGGCAAGGTAAGCACAAACAACTGTCAGCAAAGGAAAAAGTGTTCCGTTCAGGCAGCCGCTGCCGGTTTCTGATGAACGGCCGGACTCACCATTCGTCCTGTTCTGGAGCCTGGCTCTGGAACAGCGGCAGGTATTCTCCGTATCCTTCTTCTTCCAGCTTTTCCAGTGGAATAAAACGCAAAGCTGCTGAATTCATGCAGTAGCGCAGCCCGGTGGGGGCCGGCCCATCGTCGAAGAGGTGCCCCAGGTGCGAGCCGCCGTGTTTTGATCGCACCTCCTGGCGCACCATAAAGAAGCTGCGATCCTCGTGGATGGTGATGTTTTCATCCTCCAGCGGCCGTGTGAAGCTCGGCCATCCAGTTCCCGAGTCGTACTTGTCCAGCGAACTGAAGAGCGGCTCCCCGGTGACGATGTCGACGTAGATGCCCGGATGTTTATTGTCCCAGTATTCGTTGCGGAAGGGCGGTTCCGTCCCTGCGCGCTGTGTGACTTCGTACTGCCGTGGGGTAAGTTCCTGGCGCAGCACCTCTTCCGGGGGTTTTTTATATACTTTAGCCACAGTAACCTTCCTTTCTTACCAGTAATCAACCTTTAAAATCTTTTTCCCCTGCCCGGATTGGGACTTTCAACCGGTTTTCAAAGGGAGTCAGTGGACAGGACCAGTCCTCGTTGTAGGCGCAGTAAGGGTTGTATGCGAGATTGAAGTCGATTAAAAACCGGCCGTCGGGCAAAACCTCGGGCTCCAGATAGCGCCCTGCCGGGTAGGTCTCCTTGCCGGCCAGGCTGTCCACAAAGGGCAGGAAAAAACCGTCCCGGTCGGCGAAAATGCTCAGCTCTGCATCCTGGCCATCGACCTGAAAACGAAACCGGCCGTAGCGGCGGAAGGTGCGAACATCGCCGGTTGAGGTCTGAATCTCGACCTCTTCCTGCTCGGGAAAGGGCTCTACCTGGACCTCGAAGCGCAGCTCCGGGTTTTCAGGGAAGTAGCTCAACCCGGTAAATTCTTTCTTCTGCTGGGACGTTAGCGGACTGTGGGGGTCAGTAGCGAACAGATGGTCCTTGTGAGCACGAAATTCCATAAGAGACTGATTACTCATTGTGATTACCTCCCCATGACGCATGCGCTGTCTGCGATCAGCGTCGTTGAAGGAAGTATAACAAATCTTACCTGATAGGGCCAATATTGCATATCAGGGGGTTTTCCTGTATGCTTAGGTTGAGGGCTGATATCGTGTAGATAACAAAGGGGGATGAGGAAGTCCTGTACAATCCGCAGAATGAGCAGTCATCAATGGGGAGGCGATCATGCGGCGAGCCGCTTTCATTCTATGTCTGGTGCTGTGCAGTGCGCTGATAACAGGCTGTTTGCAGGTGAACAGCAGTCCGACCTTCACCCTGGAAAACGGGGATACGGTGCGGGGGAATCTGCTGTTGTTTTCCAGTAATGCGGTTCTGGAAGAAAACTCGCAGGTAACCGGTTCCGTCTGGCTGCCCAGAGCTAACCTGCGGGTGGATGGTAATGTCGGTGGGGATATCTTCGTGCTGATTGGCAGTGTTGACCTGGGCGCCAGCGCAGCGGTAAACGGTGATGTGATGGTAGTTTCTGGCAGCATCCAACTGTCCCCGGAAGCCCGCACTGGCGGCCAGGTGGGCTACGGCGTCACACCCGGTTTTATCGCCGACCTGGTTGTGTGGCTGTGCCTGCTTCCTGTTGCGCTGACCGGCCTGTTTCTTTTCCTGATCACCCTGGGACTTTACCGTGGCAGGCGGCCCGAGGTGCGAGCGGAGGGAGGAGAGCGCCGCCCAACCTACCGGCGAGCTCCGGGGATCCTGGCCGGAGCTGTCCTGGTCCTGCTCGGTGGGCTGCTCCTATTAAACAACATCCTGGGTTTTCTTGTCCTGAACCTTACCTGGCCGTGGTTGATCGTTTTTGCCGGCGCGTTATGCCTGCTGCTGGCAGCCTCTGGAAGAGGGGTGCTATCTTTTCTGGCCATCCCGGCCAGCATCCTGGTTTTGCTCGGTCTTACCTTTTTATATCAGTCTACCTTCGATCATTATGAAAGCTGGGCATATGCCTGGGCGCTGGTGGGGATCACAGGGACCGGGCTGGGGATCTGGCTCATGGGGCTGTTGAACGATGAGGGGAGGTTGATGAACGCCGGGACCAGCCTCGCAGCGCTGGGCCTGGTGATCTTTGTCGTCGCGGCGTTTTTCTTTGAACAGGTGCTCAATATCAGCGGCCAGGCTGGAGATCCGGGGACGGCAGTTTTCTGGCCGGTGGCGCTCATCCTGCTGGGTTTCCTGCTCCTGCTGGCGCAGTTTGCCCGCAGCCAGGGAACCAGAGTATGAAATAGATACCGCTGTGCGAGCCGGCAGGACCGGCCTGCGGTGATGGGCTGACCAACCCGGACCGGGCAGGGAGGCTGGAGATGGTACTTCAGGAAGATACCAATGATATCCGCTGGCGGCTGCACCTGAAATCGCCGCCGGAGATGGTGTACTGGATGCTGGCGACCGATGAAGGACGGGCTTGCTTCTGGGCCGAAGCGGCGCAGGAACGCGACGGCATGATCGACTGGCGCTGGCCGGGAGGGCAGACAGCGCGCACTCGTGTGCTAGACAAGCGCCCCCCGGTGCGTTTTGCGGTGGAATATTACGGGGGTAGCACAGTGACGTTTGACCTGGCAGGGGATGGTCACGGTGGCACTGTGCTCACCATGACGGACAGCGGTGTGCGGCCGGAATGGCACACGGAGGTGGCCGCCGGGTGGGTTTCGGTGCTGATGGCACTGAAGGCGGCTGTCGATTTTAACGTGGATCTGCGCAACCACAGTCCAGAGTATCACTGGGACAATGGATTTGTCGATAATTGAGGGGAGGATCAACGCGCTCCTTTTTCCTCTATATCAAAACGGCTTCGGTTATAACTGATCCCCAGAGGTTCTCGACTACCTGAAAGGCCGGTGAACGCCGGCTGTTTTCTATACGCGTCTGCGCGCTTTCGCGGAACGCTGCTTGAAGATATCGCACCAGTCCTTTATACTTGACGGGATAATGGAAAAAAGGTCGAGAAAGGAATTTTATTTTGCAAAAAATCACACTGATTTTGATCATGCTGGTACTGCTGGCCTTCCCGGTCCGCAGTGCAGCCGCACAGGGCGAAGGGCTTGCGCCAGATATCGCTTCATACGATATCCAGGTTCGTCTGGATGTGGAACAGCGCCTGCTGGAGGGGCAGGAGATAATCACGTATGTGAACACGACGCAGGAGCCAATCCCTGACCTGGTTTTCCACCTGTATCTTAACGCCTTTCGAGATGAGAACAGTCTTTTCCTGAGCGAATCCAGCCTCCAGCATCGCGGCAAGGTATTTGACCCCGAGAGCAACGGCTGGGTAGAAGTCGACGCGGTTTCACTACTGGATGGAACCGGGCTTGAGCTTGAACTGCTCGAAGACGGCACCCTGGCCCGTGCGGAACTCCCGCAGCCGGTCGCCCCGGGCGAGCGTGTGCAGGTGGTCATGTCTTTCCGCTCTAAACTGCCGCTGGTGTTTGCCCGCACCGGCTGGGCGCTGGATGCCCAGGGGGATCCATTTTTTATGGTTGGCCAGTGGTTCCCCAAGCTGGGGGTTTGGGAGGAGGAGGGCTGGAACGCCTACCCGTTTTACTCGAACGCTGAGTTTTACGCCGACTTCGGCACCTACGATGTGGCAATTACTCTGCCGGAGTCATATGAAACGGCCGCCAGTGGGATGCCAGTGAGCAGCCAGCCGGCGGACGAGGGGATGAAGACTGTCACTTACCGGGCTGAAGATGTGATCGACTTCGCCTGGGCGGCATCTCCAAACTTTCAAACGACCTCGCGCCAGGTGGGAAATGTAGAACTGCTGTATGTTTACCTGCCAGAGCACGAGTGGACCGTTGAGAGGGTTCTGGACGCCGGTGAAGCCGCCCTGGTCCATTTTGGGGAATGGTACGGCCCCTATCCCTATCAGCGCCTGACTGTAATGGATACGCCTGATGAGGGTCAGGGTGCCGGTGGGATGGAATATCCCACCCTGGTGACGGCCGGCACAATGTCTTTGCTCGGGCTGGGCCCGGAGCTGGGACAGGCCGGTATCGAACGCAGCCTGGAACTGGTGACCATCCACGAGATTGGGCACCAGTGGTGGCAGTCGATGGTCGCATTCAACGAGGTGGAAGAGCCCTGGCTGGACGAAGGATTCACGGACTATTCTGCGGTGCGGCTCGCCCGCGAATTATACGGCGATGAGTCGGCCATCACAGCCGGAGGGGTGGAGGTCAGCTACCTGGACCTGCGCCGTATGGAGTATCAAATCTCACCGCAGGTTCCCATGTACGGGAAGGCCTGGGAATTCGATTCGCTGCAGTACGGCGTCGCCAGCTATTCGAAACCGGCACTCTCCCTGCTTACCCTGGAGGGGGTCCTGGGCGAGGAAACCATGCTCGAGATCATGAGCACCTTTTTCGAGCGCTACCGGTTTTCACATCCCAGCACGGAGGATTTCCGCCAGGTGGCTGCAGAGGTCAACGGCGAGGATGTGGCCTGGTTCTTCGATGGTCTGGTGTACGGCGGCGATACGGTCAATTACAGGCTGACCGGGATCGACGAGCACAGCTTCACCGTACAGCGCTCTGGCGAACTGGCCGTGCCTGTCGAGATTCTGGTGACTTTTGAAGACGGCGAGACGATGATGGTCCCCTGGGATGGAGCCGAGACGGAGCGCACATTCACATACCCGGACCGGATTGTGCACATTGCTGAAATCGACCCGGAACGAAAAATACTCATCGACCTGGTGTGGTCGGACAACGGGCTGGCACGCCAGGTGAACAGTGCTTCGTGGCTGGCTCTGCTGGGCCGGATCACTTACTGGCTTCAGGATCTGCTGCTGGCAATGGGAGGACTATAAAATGAATGCCTGGAACGCTTTTATCGCGGGCATCAGCCGCTCTCTGCGCTACTGGCAGGTACTGCTTATGATGTTTATCGCAGCGCTGCTAACAGCTCTGCCGCTGGCTCTGCTTCCCAGCCTGGGGCTGCTCGAAATTGCCCGGCGCCCGGTGATCACCGATATGGCGGACGGGATCGACGCCTGGCAGTGGGTAGATCTGTTGAGTATGGTGAATCAGATACAGCCCGCAGGCGGTGAAATCGAAGTACAGGGGTTGAATTCCTCGATACAGCAGGGGCTGGCAGGGATCATGTTTGCCCTGTTCTTGCTGCCGGCTGTGGGCGGCGTGGTGAGCGCATTTATCTACGGGGGGGTGCTGCTGGTGTATTCCGGGGCCCCGCAGCCTTTCCGCTGGGGGCGCTTTTTCTGGGGATGCTGGCACTGGTTTGGCTCCTTTTTACTGATCGGCATCGTTCAGGCGCTGCTCTTCCTGTTGCTGCCGCTGCCCCTGATCATTGTCGTGTTCTCGCTGCCGGGCGTGCTGGGAGATTGGTCGCTGTGGCTCCTGATACCGCTGCTGGTTCTGTTCCTGCTCTTCTGGATGGCCCTCTTCGAGCAGACCCGCCTGCGGATGGTCAGCACCGGGAGCCGCAACATCTTCACCGGGCTGGCCCAGGCTTTCGGGCTGCTTTTCCGCCGGCCTCTGGCGCTGGGCGGGCTGTACCTGCTGGCGCTGGCGCTGCTGGTCCTGGTGCACCTGATTTTCCGTACCGGGGCGCTGGAGTTCTTCCCTGCGGCGCTGGTGCTCATGCAGCTTTACGTCCTGGCGCGTCTATGGGTGAAGGCGGTTCGCCTGGCCGGCTCTGCCGCTCTCCAGCAGTCATGGATGGGCCGGCAGGATGCACCCCAGCCAGAGGTCCAGCCTATCTAGCGGGCAAATTACCCCTGTATGAGGAAGTCAATCGATGGCGGCAGGATCACCGGCACAGTGCTCCTGCCGCTCTTTTGTCTTAATCCTGAAACGATGTTGTGGGTATATGTTGCGTACGGCTGTTAACCATTTTTGCGATCGCTTCAGGCGGCCCGGCTGCAGGGCGCGCGCCGCTGCAGGGAGAAGGCGGGCCCTGTACATTACCTGTACATTAAATGTAACGAATTTCCTCAATATACTGGAAGACGGTCGAAATTTTGTGTATAATAAAACATCGGTTTGTTCAAAATCCTACAATCGCCTTTTAGCCAGCTTTATGCTGTGTTCCTGAGCAAACAGGTCCGTTCATCATCGATTCATTGGGCGGCGGATAGACGGGCCTGCTTCGAACCTCTGCTCCAGCCTCTGCTATAGAGACGTACGTCTCGGAGCAATTACCCAGTCTTCGTGCTGGTCCTTCAAGCGTAGGTTATTCTTTTCCCTATAACGGGGAAAGACCGGAATTCATTCCATCCCGGTTTACTTTCATCTGTTTGCGTGCGCTTCTGCCGTGAACACGCTCGTCCAGCCAGATTATACTGATAGAAAGGAGATTGAATGGCGAGAGAGCGTCACTTTGAACCGACGAGCGCATTTCTGCCTGATTTGATCAACGGTTGGGTCCAGGTGTTGACCCGTCCCGGCCAGAACGAATATCTGGTCCAGCATGCAAGGTCCAATCCGCTGACGAGTTTCCTGGGGGTAAGCACTTTTGGATTGCTGGTCAGTCTGTACGCAGCCACAGACGGATCACCTCCGTTTTATGCAGCACAGGGAAGCACCCCAGCAGTTTTTCTCATTACCTTTTTCCTTGCGGCAGCCGGTTTCTATCTTTCAAATTTCCTGCTTTATCTCGTTCTAAAAATCAGCGGGGGATCTGGTAATTACACCAGTCAGAGCAACTTGCTTTCTCTGGTCCTGGTTCCCTTTGGTTCGATTCTGCTGCTCGTATTCTTCACAGGCCGTGTATTCGGCCTGGAGTGGGGCGACGCATTTAACCCATTAAGCCTGAGCGGTCTGGTGGGCGCGCTGGTGTTTCTGCTGGCGGCTTACGCGCTGTATCAGGTGGTCCAGTGCCTGAAAATCGTACACCAGGTAAGAGCCGTCAGCGCTGTTTATGCACTGCTGGCACTGGCAGGTGCCGGAGCCCTGCTGCGGGCCGCGCTGATGTTCGTTAACCAGGAAGACACCCTGATCACCCGCCTCTGGACTTTCTTCGTGCAGCAGTGGAACAGCGGAATTATGCCGAGAGCCATCCTGGGGCATTTCTGGCTGGTCCTGTTTTCAATCGTGGTGGCTGTGCTGGTCGGTATTGTGTTTGGCGTGCTGATCACCCTGCCAGCCCACCGGCCGCGGGCAGCGAATCTGGTGCTGCTTATCCCTTTCGTCCTCTTTTTTATCCTCTGGGCTGCTACATCCGGATGGTTTGGGCCCGATGCCGCTGCGCAGATTGACAGCACCACACGCTCCTGGGAACGGATTCTGAGAAACACAGGCGGGTTCTTTGGAGAACTGCTGGTGATCCTGGGAGCGGTAGTGCGCAAGCCGGCCGCGATTGGAATGATCGGGATGGGGTGGACGGCCATTTTTTATCTGCTCTACCTGTTCGGTGATAGAGCCAGCGCCCTGACTCTCTACATCGCAGGGATCATTCTGACCATCCCCAGCATCGCGCTGTTCGGCGTGTTGATCCCACCGCTGGGCGTCGGGGCCTTCAACGCGGCATTCGCCCTGATCCTGTATGCCCAGCTCCCCATCCTGCGCAACACCTATACGGGCATTATGGAAGTGGAGCCGGAGATTGTCGAAGCAGGACGCGGCATGGGCATGACCGAACTGCAGCTCCTGCTGCGGGTAAAGCTGCCCCTGGCTGCGCCGGTGATCATGACCGGCATCCGCGTGTCGTGCGTGATGCTGGTAGGCATCGCAGCTATTGCGGCCTACATTGGCGCTTTCACTCTGGGCGAATATATTTTTACCGGTATTTCGCGTGCTCAGGAAGTGCGCTATATCACCGGCGCACTTATCGTGGCTGTATTCGCCCTGGCGGTCGATTATCTGCTCGGATGGGTGCAGGAACGTGTCACACCGCTGGCGCTCAAAGAGCGGCATAAAAAACAGAAAGACACAGAGTTATTCTCCGAATGACTCTCTACAGGATGAGAACGCATGATTAAGTTTGAAAACGTAACCAAGATCTACCCCGGCTTAGCAAAACCGGCCGTTGACAGCCTGTCATTTACCGTCCCTTCGGGTGAGATCTGCACCCTCGTGGGGCCCAGCGGCTGCGGGAAAACGACCACTTTGAAAATGGTTAACCGCCTGATCGAACCGACGCAGGGTGCGATTTATGTCCCGAATGGTAACGGCGATCTGGTGAACGTAATGGAAGTTAATCCGATCCAGCTGCGGCGCAAGATCGGCTACGTCATCCAGCAGATCGGCCTTTTTCCCCACTGGACCATTTTTGAAAACATCGCCACCGTGCCGCGCCTTCTGGGTTGGGATAACGACCGCATTCGCCGCCGGGCGGAAGAACTGCTGGAAATGATGAACATGTCTCCGGAATACATGGACCGCTATCCTCACGAGCTTTCCGGCGGGCAGCGCCAGCGAATTGGCGTGGCGCGTGCGCTGGCGGTCGATCCGCCCATCATGCTGATGGACGAACCGTTTGGAGCTATCGATCCGATCAACCGCAACTTGCTGCAGAATGAGTTTTTGAGACTGCAGAAGGAGATGAAGAAGACGGTCCTGTTCGTCACCCACGATATCGACGAAGCTATCAAGATGAGTGACCGCATCTGCATCATGAATGTGGGCGGCCGCCTTGAGCAGTACGATACGCCGGCGGCAATCCTCTCCAATCCTGCTAATGAGTTCGTGGAGAACTTTGTCGGCGCCGACCGGGCTCTCAAGCAGCTCAACCTGATCCGGGTTGAGGAAATCATGGACACCGCCCCGGTGCTGCTCCAGCTGGACCAGCCGGCAGCAGAGGCATGGGCTTTGCTGCGCGAACGCGAACTGCGCTCTGCATTCGTCGTTGGCCCTGATGGGCGTCTGCGCGGGTATGTGGTGCGGCGGGAACTGCGCGATAAGACCGGCACGGTTGGTGATTATTTCACCCGGGCAGATATGGGTATCGAGATCAGCACCACGCTGCGCGATGCCCTGTCGGAGATGCTGGCCATGGACTACAACACCGTCTGCATCGTCGACAACCACAACCGGGTTCAGGGTATGCTCAGCATTGAGATGATCCAGAAAAAGATCGCCGAGAGTAATGTGAACGGGGATGACCAGGAGAACGGCGCATGAGTGCGGTGGCTGTGAACCGGAAAAGTGAAGTCCTGTACACCATCCTGAGCTGGTCCGTGGTGCCGCTGCTAATATTTCTAACCCTGATTCTCCTGTACCAGCATGTGATGCTGCCGATCGCACCAGGCAGTATGGAGGAGAACATCCTGGGCAGCCGGCAAATCGGGTTTCAGAATGTCCTATCTGAAGTCCTGGAGCACCTGCGGCTGATCCTGATCTCCACCCTGCTGGCGATTGCCACCGGAGTGCCTGCCGGCATCCTGATCTCCCGGCCGGAATTTCGCGATTTCGCCGGCCTGACCCTCTCGGTAGCCAATTTTGGTCAGGCAGTTCCCAGCATCGCCATCCTGGCCCTTTTCATGGGTGTGTTCGGCCTGGGAGCGACCACGGCCATCTTCGCGCTGTGGCTGTGCGCTCTGCTGCCGATCATCCGCAACACAGCGACCGGGCTGGACGGCGTTCCGGCGGATATCATCGAAGCCGCAACGGGGATGGGCATGACTCGAACCCAGATTCTGCTCAAGATCGAACTGCCGCTTGCGTTTCCTGTGATCTTTGCTGGTGTACGTACGGCGACGGTGATCAACGTGGGCACGGCTGCAATGGGGGCTTTTATTGGAGCCGGTGGATTGGGCAACTTCATCGTCACCGGCATCGCGCTGCGCCGTGAAAGTATGGTGCTGGTAGGGGCGGTGATCACAGCAACCATTGCAGTGCTGGGTGACTGGCTGTTGGGGAAGATCCAGAATCACCTGATGGCAAGCCGGCGGCGGCTCGCCTGAGGCTTTTCTGGCCATTATTCTGGGGGTTACACGGGTACTCAATTTTGGTCTATCCGTGATCTTTCCGCCGCTGCAGGCGGATGCCCTGAGCGTTATCCGGTTCAGTTATTCAAAGAAAGGAGTGCATCTTGTTTAAGAAAGTCCACTTCATGACCGCATTGATCCTGCTGGTGACGGTGCTGCTGGCTGCCTGCGGAGGACCAGCCGCAGCCCCGACAGATGCTGCCGGAGGGCAGGAACCCGAAGCGCCTGCAGCGGGTTCCGGTGATGTCATCGTGGTCGGGTCGAAAGAATTCACCGAGCAGCAGATCCTGGGCAAAATCGCTATTCTGGCGCTGCAGGATGCGGGCTTTACGGTAGAAGACCGGACCGGCCTGGGCGGCTCATCGATCGTTCGTGAGGCGTTGTTGAACGGCGACATCGACCTGTACTGGGAGTACACCGGCACCGCCTGGCTGGCACATCTGGGGCACGAAGAACCGATCACCGATTCCCAGGAAGCATATGAAAAGGTGAAAGCCGAGGATGAAGGAAACGGCCTGGTATGGCTGGATTATGGCCCCTTCAACAACACCTACACCCTGATGATGAAGCAGAGCACTGCAGAAGAACTGGGGATTAAGTCGATTTCCGACCTGGCTGATTACATCAACGGCGGCGGCGACGCCAGCCTGTGCACCAACCAGGAGTTCTACGCCCGGCCTGACGGGTTCAAAGGGGTGGAAGCCCTGTACGGATTTAAATTCAATGAAGACCAGGTGGTGTTGATGGATTCGGGCCTGACCTATATGGCCCTCCGGGATGGCCAGTGCACCACTGCGATGGGCTTCGCCACCGATGGCCGCATCGTGGACTTCGGATTCGTCAACCTGGAGGATGACAAAAGCTTCTTCCCGGTCTACAACCCCTCACCCGTTGTGCGTGCCGAAGTGCTGGAACGGAATCCCCAGATCGCCGACGTGCTCAACCCCGTTTCCGCCAGCCTGACCACCGAGAAAATGGCTGCTATGAACAAAAGCGTTGATATTGATGGCAAGGAACCGGTCGACGTTGCCTGTGAGTTCCTGACATCCGAGGGGTTCATCGATTCCTGCAACTAATTCCACAGGGCCGCTACGCCCCGGGGACACAGCCAGAGAACCGCTGTGTCCCTGTTTTTATGCCATAATTGGCCTCCGGGCAATCGTACGGACGGGAGGTGGAGTTTGCTTATCGAGTTTCACGATGATCCACAGATCTGGATACAGGCGCAGGCCCAGGCGGAAAAGGAAGGTCGGGTGTGTGTGGTCGGCGGGCTGATAAGCGATCCGCTCGGACGGGTTTTTGTCATGCGCCGTGTTGCCGGTCGAAAGCTGTTCCCGGGCTGCTGGGATATTGCCGGCGGGCATGTGGAGCCTGGAGAGACGCTGTTTGACGCCCTGCAGCGTGAGATTCGGGAGGAAACCGGATGGAAGCTGCGCCGGGTGCTGGGTGCAATGGAACCCTTCGATTGGAAGGATGATTGGGGCGAGAGCCGGGTGCGCGAATTCGATTTTGTGGTGGAGGTAGACGGCGACCTGACCCGGGCGGAGATTGAGAAAGAGCGCTTCAGCGAATACCGCTGGGTCGGCCCGCAGGATCTGGAGAGCCTGCGGGAAAACCGGGATCCTGAGGACCAGGTGATCTACGAGCTTGTCCGGCAGGCACTCGAGTTTAATCGATTGACGCTGCTATGACTGCAGGCGCCTTTCACTGGGCCGCCAGGCAGTCTGCGCGGCATGGACATAGACGTGCTGCTCATGCCCGGCAGGTCTGACACTTGCGATCGTAGAGGGGAAGAAAAAACAAATTGGCCTCAGCTTGTTCCGCCCTGCAGGCCGCTTCGACTGCAGCCGGCCCCTGGCATGCCTGTCAGGCTTCGTATGCCATGCCGCTGCTCTGTGCACCTGCAGGGCGGTTAGAAACCGACGGCCTGCCAGGCAGGAACCCGGTTATTCATATGGAACCAGGGCGGCCCGAATACCAGCAGGCGGTAAACAGGGTTTCAGCGCACCAGCAGCGGCAGGTAGGTGGGCGTCAGAGGATCCTCGGTGACCAGCAGCTCAAGCTGGATCACCCATGGCGAACCGCTCACATCCGCTGGGGAGGTTACTGTAACGGTCACGCTTCCGGTATGGATTCCCGGAGAGAGACTCTGGTAGTCATCCGGCGTGATGGTGAAGGTCTGCGGTGAGGCGCCCTGTGCGGGGTTAACCGAAAACCAGCTGCCTGAGGCTGACAGCGTCCAGGACAGCGGCATACCGTTCTGCGCATCTACCGGCGCCAGCGTCACTTGCGGGGGCCAGAGCAGCCCGGTGGCTTTGCTGTATGTGAAGCGAACGCTTTCCGGCAGGCCGCCAAGGGCCGGAGATGTGATCGAAGAACCGGTCATTTCGATGCTGTCGCTGGCTGCGGCTGTCTGCCTCGCTGAACGCATTTCGACATAGACTGTGCGCAGACCTGGGTTTTGGTTCAGAGTCCAGCTCACTTCATTTTGAAACGGCTGCCATTTAGTCCAGTTTCCCCCGTCGTTACGCAGGCGCATCTCGTCCCATGTACCATAAATATATAGGGATACCTGAGGAGAACCGGTGGAAGCCGCCTCCCGGTTGATGACCAGGGGGTACACCCCCGGGCTGCGGCCAAAATCCTGCACCCAGTAAGCCGCGGAGCGGCCTGACTTCCAGTACCCCACGCCGATTTCCCGGGCTTTATCGGAAAGAATGTTAGCCCGGTGACCGGGGCTCTCCATCCAGCCTTTCATCACCGCTTCCGGCGAGGTATATCCCATAGCGATATTCTCCCCGGCATATTCCCAGTTGTAGTAGTAACTCAGTCTGTCACTAAATTTGCAGACGTACACGGTCTGGTTGTTAACTCGGTCGAGCGTTTCGTGCTCAAAATAGCCGTCCTGCTGCATATCGGCTGCATGGTAGCGAGCGGCTTCGGCAAGTTGGGGGGAGTATTTTAGCGGCGGCAGCCCCTGTTTCTGGCGCTCGGCATTTACCAGATCGATCAACTCCTGGTCGAAAGCTGCATTGATTGGGGCGGGGGCAGGTCCGCCGCAGCCCGTATACAGCAGCGGCGCGGCTGAGCCTGCAGATAATAAGACAGGCGAAAATGACATCAGGACGATCACCAGGATCGCGCGCAGAAATCCACCCTTTCGAACGGTCATCCCGACTCCTTCTGAAATTCCATGATTCGCACAGACTGCGCGTCGATTGTAAAGAACGGGATCGCTTTTCAGGTGATGTTCTGTTTAAATCCCGGTGAACAATCTGTTATGGTGATGTTGTATGGTCAAGTGGTGGGTACGAACAATCCCTGCACAGGGCTCATAAGGGCAGGATTTCGTATAGTTTTAATAGGGCTCACTCACTTTGATACCGTCCATCATGCACCGGAGGGAAAGGCGCGCAGAGAGCAGCAGCGGAAATCTCTTCACAGCTGCCCGGAGTGGATCACAACGCAGCGCCGTGCGATGCCGCGCTCTTTCCGGAATCAGGTGGTGATGGGTTCAGCTGCGGTCTGTTGGAAAACCAGTAAGCCTGCAGGAAAAAAAGCAGCGCTGGAGACCGGATCTCCGCGCTGCCAGATTTGATTTTCCTGTTTTTTGCAGCAGATATTGCGGTGGCTTTTAATAAGCAGCAGCTGCCAGTTCTTTCTGTTCTTCAATCGAGAGCACTTTCCCCAGATCCAGCAGGATGATCAGGCGCTCATCCACTTTCGCAATCCCCGTGATAAACGTGCTGTCCACAGAGAGCACGATCGGGGGCGCGGGTTCGACGGCTTCCTCTGCGATCCGCAGGACCTCCGATACGCTGTCAACGATCATGCCCACCTTAATATCGTTGAGCGATACCACGATAATACGCGTATTTCTGTCTGCTTCGCGGGTCTCGATACCAAAACGCTTGCGCAGATCGATCACCGGCAGCACGGTTCCGCGCAGGTTCGTCACACCTTCCACAAAGTCGCGGGCATGGGGAACGGCCGTGATGGGCTGCATCTTAATAATGCTCTCTACGGCGACGATATCCACCCCATAATGTTCATTACCGAGTTCAAAAACAACCAGTTGACGTTCCATAGCGCTCCATCCGGAATATGATCAACACCACCAGGCTCCCACCTGGCCCGGTGGACGAGTTCAGGGAGTCGATTCGATTGTATTCACTTCAGAAGGAGGTAGAGTAAAGGGAGAGTAAATTGTGTGTAAAGTTATTGTATAAATTTGGGACACTTCAGCAGATTCGCGTTATATTCTCTTGAAACTGGGAAAGCCTGAGTTCTTTGTACCATTTTTGCAATTCTTGCTTAGACTGAAAATGGTTCGGGTGACCCGTGAATACCTGTAAAAGATCATTGCTTAAGAGGCCAAATATTACCTTTCAGAGAGGTCACTCTGCCATTATAGTAGGTGTGATGAACAGACTTCTCATTGTTGACGATCACATCCTATTCCGCGAGGGTCTGAGCAGCATTATCAACGGCTGGAAAAACTTCCAGGTTGTTGGAACTGCCGCCGATGGCCAGCAGGCTATCGAGATGGCCCGGGAATATTGTCCGCAAATGATCCTGATGGAGATCGATCTGCCTGGCATCAACGGACTCGACGCCGCGCGCCAGATCCTGCATGAGCTTCCCGAGACAAAAATTGTGCTGATGACTCTGTCGGAAAATAAGGAATTTAAAGATCATGCCCTGAACAGTGGAGCAAAGGGTTTGATCCTGAAAGACATCCCCTGCGAGAACCTGAGGAAGCATCTGCAGAGTATTCTTCAGGGGTAATACCCTGTACAGAGGCTCGACTGAAAATATAAAACGGCGCCTATTGAATACCACGGGCGCCGTTTATGTTTTCCATGGTGCGAGTAAACAGCAGCCAGCAGGCAGGGTTCAGGACTTCATCTCACGGTCCAGATCCTGTTTCAATTTGTTGATTTCTTTCAACTCATCCATCAGGTCCAGTTCGGACTTCAACTCGTCTGACAGGGTGCTGAAATAGGCTTTCAGGTTGCGAATGAACTTGCCTATCTCGCGCATCACCCGGACCATCCGTTCGGGGCCGAGGACCACCACCGCCAGCAGGGCAATCACCAGGACTTCCGTTGTACCAAAGCCAAAGATTTCCATATCAATCCCTGTTTGCTACAGCCGCCATCACGATGCTGATCAGATAGAGTGAACCCAGCGGCAGCATCACCAGACCCATGTTGACTGGGTCTACGGTGGGGGTGATTCCTGCAGCGGCGATCGCAATCGCCACCACTGCATAGCGCCATCCGTTCAGGAGCTGGCGGGCGGTGACAAATTTCAACCTGGCGAGCACAAACACCACCAGCGGCATTTCAAAGCTCACGCCGATCCAGAACATCAGTCTGGTGATGAACTCGAAGTAATTTGCCGGGCGGATCTGTGTAGTGATCCCCAGGAAATTGACCAGGAACGGTATGGCCTGCGGGATCAGAACAAACCATGTAAAGGCCACTCCACAGACAAACAGCAGGGAGGCCAACCCGACACCGGCCAGCAGCCATTTGCGTTCATTCTCTTTTAGACCGGGCATCAGGAAGCTCAGTGCTTCGTAGACCACCACCGGCATTCCCAGCACCACGCCGCTGAGCAGCGACACCCGCATGAAGATGGCTACGTTCTCGGTGACTTCAATCGAAACCAGGGCCCCTTTACCGCCCAGCGGTATGGATAGAAACCCGATTACCTTATCGGCAAAAAGAAAGCTTGCCAGGGTGCAGATGACCAGAGCAGCCAGCGCCCGGAACAGTCGTCTGCGCAGCTCCTCCAGATGCATCAGCAGCGGCATGGATGATTCCATCTGCTGGCTTGCGGTGCGGTGGGCGCGGCCAAACGCTCGGGTTAACTCCTGCAGGGAGTGTTTTCTGCGGGCAGTACTTCTGGTTTCCACGCTGGATCAGACCTTCTCGCTGTCTTTGTCATCGCCAGCGGCTGACAGGCCTTTGCGGAACTCGGCAATTCCTTTACCCATCTCGCCGGCGATCTTGCTGATGCGCCCAACTCCGAAGAGCAGGATAACGATGATGAGCAGGATTATCAGTTCGGTGGTTCCAATGTTGAATGGCATTTCAAATCTCCTTACCTGGAAACGTTGCTTTTGTTATAAATCGTGGGTCAGATCAAACTGCTGGGGGGTGGTCAGGTCAAGCTTCAGTTCTCGCAGATAGCGCTCTCCATCCCGGTACTCGAAGACCGATGATGATATGCCGATTTCGACGGACAGGTTTTTCAGAGCCGGTATCAAACCTACCGGGAATTCAAGATAATTGAAGCGCCGGTTTATGGTGTACTGGCTGAACCCCATGCGGCGAAAAGCGCGCAGAACCTTCTCCTGATCGGTCCCAAACACTTTCGCTGTCTTAATCAGGTAATCTTTTTCAGAAAAATAGGCGGTGCTGGCCAGCGGCTGGCGTGCATTCTGCTGGTAGAGCTGTCCGGTGTGTTTATTTTCCAGAGAGCAGTAATGCACACCGATTTTCAAGTTCTGCTCAATGGCAAAGGAAAGCAGATCCAGACAGACCAGCTCGCTTCCGGCGACCGGTAAACCACCGGCATACCAGTAGTCGTAGAGGATCCGGTAAGGTGGGTATTTCAACAGGAAGCCGCGCCGGCGGTATTCCTCTGCGTTCTGCAGGGGAAAACAGAATTCCAGCAGGTTGATGCCGAAAATCTCCAGGCGGTCAAGCTCCAGCAGCACCTCCTTCATCGCCTCCAGCGTGCCCGGCAGCACCGGCATTTCCACCATCACCACTGGTATGTATTCACGGGCAAGAGCCAGGCGATCAAAGGTATGCCGTTGTCCCTTTTCCAGGTCGTGCATGCGGATGCTCAGGCGAATTTCCTCCAGGCCGGCGTCCTTCAGTTCGCTGAGGATCTGGGGGTTCAAATGATCCCCGGATGTATACAGGCGCTTGTAGGTTTGGGGAAATTTCCGCTTCGCATAATCGAAGAATTTTACCGCCTCGTCTTTGTGAAGCAGGGGTTCGCCCCCGGTCAGGGCCAGGTGCCTGATCTTCAGTTTGCGCGCCTGGATTTCTTGAAGTTCGCCGGTGACATCCCGCTGGCGCTGCAGGGCTCCGGTGTAACCATCCTGGTTGGGGTTGAAGCAGTAATAGCAGGAACGGTGGCACTGCAGGGAGATGTAAAAGGTCGCACAGCCAATTCCGGTCCTGCAGGCTTCACAGGCAGGCGAAATGCGGTTGATAAAGAGACTCTTATCATCATTGCGCACCTGCACGCCCTGCTGCCCCAGCGCCTCGATCCGTTCCCGGGCTGCGGGTCTTTCGTCCTGCTGAGAAAACTCCAGCCCAGCCTGCTTTACTCGCTGGATGAAGTCCTCATAAATCTCAACGTACTGTCGAGCATATGCCGCCAGACTGCGATTTTTTATTTGCTGCAGGTTTTGTCTCTCGACCGAGATGATCATTGTTTTCTATTCTTTCCCAGCAGGTAGTTCTGTTGAAGCCCTGGGGGAAGTTTGGCGCCAAATGGATGACTGCGGCGGTACTCACAGGCCGGACAGAGTTTTTTCCCCGGCTGCACAGCGGTCAGAGCGTTACAGCGATCGCAGCGAATTAACTCACCAGATGCCGCGACTCGTTCTCCGCTGAAAACGACCTGTACCGGCGGATTGAAGTTCAGTTGAACAGCAGCGATCGCACATACATCCCGGCATAACCCACAGCCGGTGCACCAGGCAGCGTTGAAGGTTATCTGGAAGCTCTCCACTTCCTGATGCATACGCAGCGCACCGGTGGAACAGACGCGTGTGCAGGCTGCGCAGGCGGAACACTCCGGAGAGATCTGGAGATCTGCAAACCCCAGGTGATCCAGGGTCACATCGGGGGAAAGCCCACCGGTTTTGAGCTGCTCCACCGCAGCCGCCATACGAGCGCGGTCACGGCTGGGCCGTGCATGGCGAGTCTGGGTACCCTGTGAGAGCATGCGGGCCGCCGCGACCTGACCCTGGCGAGAAGCCAGGCGGAAAAGATCCCGGCGCGAGAGCGGCAGATTATGGGCGTCCCAGACCGGTCTCTCTGCCAGGTCTGACGGGTCCTGCGTATGGAAAACAATGCCGCCTGTGGTGCATGCATGGCTGATCGTCTGGGCAATGTGAACCTGTTCCGCCAGGCGGGGGAATAGGATGGACCAGCTACAGGTTTCACAGGCTTCAGCGCGAATGTGAATTTCGTTCAGGCCCAGGGAGAGCAGCGCCAGGACCGCGCCGGCGCCCAGCCCTGCCAGGCAGCCGCGCACCATCACGGCGGTGGCGTCGCTCAGGCCGGTCTGAGGAGCGGGGTGCTGCCCGCAGATGATCTCCAGGCGACTTGTTTCGATCCGTGCAGCGCTTGTGAGCAGCGCCTGCACGGAATCGTCGGCAGTGAATGCGGAATAGGGACAGGCTGTCAGGCAGGCCAGGCAGCTTTCGCAGCGCTCTGCATCCATCTGTGGGGGTGTACCGGGTTGGATGGCATCCGGTGGACACAGATCGCGACAGGCATCGCACTGAGCGGATCGGCTCTGGCTGTGAACGCAGGCCTGAGGATCGAAACGAACTTCAGAACGGTCAATCGCCGCCAGCTTTTCCGCTGCATCGAGCCAGTTCACTGTTCCAGGCCCTCCTTACTGGTGGTGTTAAGCACCTGAGTGAGATCTGCGACCGCGCCGCGAACCAGCAGGGCGGCACCGCGGTAAAAGTCGCTGCGGGCATGTTTGAGGACCAGGCTGCTCCAGCGCCCTGCCCATTTCCCCAGATGTTCATCCAGGAACCGGCTCTGGGCGCCAATGAGCTCATTAAACCTGAGCGGATCGCCGGCCGCCAGTGCTTCCAGCGCCAGACCGGCCAGATGAGACAGGAATGACAGTTCCAGTGCGATGTGATCGTCCGGCTCGTTGCGCTCGCGTTCGGCCTGCAGTCCGTAGCGGTGGTACCAGCGGCGCACATCCAGAGTCTCTTTCTGGAAGAGCAGGCGCTCTTCGCTGAGGTAGACGGAGCCCCACGGGGGCGCCAGCACCTTGCCGGCTCCGATAAAGAGTTTTAGATGGTCGCTCTGAATTTCTTCTACCTGCTCAGTTGTAAGCTGGGGCTTACAGGCTACTGACCATCCCTGAAGGTATGCCAGCCCTTCCCGGATATCCGGCTGCTCCATCCCAATGGGTGCTTCGCTGAAAACGTCTTCACTTACAAGCATCTGCAGCCAGTCTGCCTCTGGAGCAGTGTAAATCATTTTGCTCAACAGGCTGAGGAGAAGCTTCTCTCCGACCAGGTAACCGGTCCAATCAAAAGATCCGTTGTTCGACAGGTTCATATCATCTCCTGGACTTGCTGATCACCCACATTCTTTTTATATCTCTGTCAGGTCAAATTCGTCAGGGAAAAATATCCCTATTGTTGATAATAAATGTCACGATAATGTTTGCGCCGGCTCGACACCATTCTCTGAGTTAGCGATTGGGCCGGCCGGCGCGGCTGGATTCAGCCACCTGAAGCGAATTCACCTGCCCGGCATTTTATTACCGGGCAGGTGGGACTACGATGTAATGTCAGATACCGATCTTGATGTGGGTGGCGTAGAAGATGAAGCGGCCCAACACCTCTGCAGCCAGCACCAGGGTGAACGCGCCATAGACCAGCGCACCCAGGGTCTGCTCGCGCCCGCCGGTGAGCGAGTTGCGGTACAGGAACAGGGCGAAGATGCCGGCCCCGACAAAGGCAAACGCCAGGCGCAGAGCCAGCAGAACACCGTAGCGGTTATACATCAGGGCCACGCTGGCAGCGCCCTGCGGCACGCCGGAGGCGCTCAGAAAGGCAAGCTGCAGCGGAACGGCGATCATTTCGATGCCCAGCAGCACGATGGATCCCAGAGCGATCCAGCGCACGCTTGAGCGCAGCAGGCTGCACTGCGTCTCGGCGCAGGCCGGCTCACGGCGCTTCACGTAAGCATAGTTCGCCACAAAGGCCGCCCCAACCGCCAGCGAGCCGAGAAGGAAGGTGGTGACGAAGAACTGCAGCGGAGTGGCCAGGCTGTTCCAGGAAGGCATGGTTTTGAGCATGTAGATCTGGGACATGCTGTAGACCATGGCCAGGCCCACCACTGCGGTTACCCCGGCCAGGGTGCTGCGCACCGCGGCAGATGCCAGCTTGCGCCACTGCATGAAGGCGAACACCGCTCCCAACCCGGAGAAGGCGATCACCAGGACGATCTCACGGCTCATCCAGGATGTGGCCAGGTTATTGATGGCCTGGGGCGCATTGATTGGATTGCCCAGATGGAAGAAGGATGCCACACCGGCCAGAGCCAGGGTTGGGCCGATGGCCAGCAGTGCACGGGTGCTCAGGCGGTCAGCTTCTTCCAGGCCGGCCTCGCGGGAGGCAAAGAAGTGCACGATGCCCAGGATGACGAACGCACCGACTGACATCTGCGCCAGGATAGTAAAGATGACCAGTGCCCATTCGCGTGTGTCCATTTTACAGCTCCTCGGGAAGGTTCAGAACCCGTCCGGTGCCGCTTCCGCTCGCCTGAGCGTGCCTGTGCGGTGTAATCACCAGTGCGGGACTTGTGATTGATGCATCGGGCAGCGGTTCGATGGCGGCCAGGTTTCCGTATCTGGCGCGCAGCTCCTCGATGTCTCCGAAATCGAGGGCGCGCATTACGCAGGCACTCACGCAGGCGGGTTTTTCGCCCTTATCGATGAGGTCCATGCAGAAATTGCACTTAGACATTACGCCCTCAATATCGTTGTACTGCGGAGCGCTGTAAGGGCATGCCCATTCGCAGTAGCGGCAGCCGATGCAGTTGTTCTGATCGACAAACACGATGCCATCGGAGCGCTTGGTCATCGCCCCGGTCGGGCAGACTTCCACACAGGCCGGCTTCTCGCAGTGATTGCAGGAAATCGAAACTGCATAAGAGAAGACCTGGTTGGGAATAAACAACCCGGGGCGAGAGGGGTGGGGCAGCCAATCTCCGCCGCCGTACTGCAGCACCCGGCGCCAGCGCAGGTGAGGGGGCAGGTCGTTTTTATCCTGGCAGGCTACCTGGCACACCTTGCAGTTGACGCATATACTGGAGTCGAAGTAAAAGCCTAACTGCTTGGCCATCTTATGCCTCCTTCAGGGGGATTCTCTGCGGCCATTTGTAATCGGGTTCCAACTGGATCGGCCCTTCATACTTCTTGACCTCTACGATGCAGCTGTTCCAACCCGATACCCCCTGACCGGTGGAAACTGGGCCGCACAGGATATTGTCGGCTCCGGCCTTGTCAACGCCCGTCGCCTCGTCGATTTCAACCCAGGCTCCGTGCGGCAGGGTCACTACACCCGGCATGATGCGTGAGGTAACGAAAACCGGACGAATCACCGTGCCGTGTTTGCTGGTTATCTGGACGATATCTCCATGCTTGATGCCCCGCGCCTCAGCGTCGATGGGGTTCATGAAGAACTCGTGAGGGAAGGCCCGGCGCAGCTGCTGAATGTTATCGAACACGGAATGCGAGCGCCGTGGGTAGTGAATGTTGTAGTTTTGCAGCGGGAATTCACCTTTAATCTTGTTCTTCCAATCTGCAAAAGTTGCCTCATAGCCTTCCTGGGCCGGGTTGTAGGCCGGGTAGGGCTTGATGGTCGACCAGCCGCGAGATTCGACAACGTCTGCCAGCTTCTTGCAGTAGATTTCGATCTTGCCGCTGTCGGTTGGCAGCGGATTCGCCTCCGGGTCTTCGCGGAAGTCCATCAGCGCGACGTACTCGTAGTTGTCTCCCGGGTAGCGCGGAACCTGGTAGTAGCCGCGCTTCTTCAGCTCTTTCAACGGGATGCGGCCCTGCTGAGGCTGCCCTTCTACACCCATTTCCTTGATGTCTTCTTCCGTGATCGTCACCAGCGGCTCGTATTCGGACTTCGAGTAGGGGACATCTCCCTTGAGAATGGCCGCTCCGGCGATCTGGTTGAAGATCTGCTGCTTCAATGGGATCGGGTTAATCACATCCGGGTCAAGCCCCAGGCGCTTACCGATTTCTGCCGCGATCCAGATATCGTCCTTTGCCTCGTAGAGCGGTTCAGTAATCTGGCTGGCCCACACAAAACCGATCTCGCGGTTGGCAGCTGTAATCGTGCCGTAGCGCTCCCATTCCGTGGTAACGGGCAGGACGATGTCGGCATACTTGGAATTCGTGGTCAGGATCTGGGAGTGCGAGACGACGAATTCCACTTTGCGGTGGGCTTCGATGCCGCGCGTCATGCCGTCGCGCGTCTGGAGGGTTGCTCCGCCGCCGTGATAGATCAACTGGATGTTGATATCGCGCAGGTCATCCTTACCCGCCAGGTATTTCCCGGTCACGACCGCGTCCCACATCTGGGTGTCGTTGAGGCGGATGCCAGGGACTTTCGGCAGAACGGTCCATACATCGACGTTTTCGCCCTCGAGCGGGTTCATGCCGACGCTTGGCACCCCGCTGCTGCCCGGTTTGATGATCGGCGGACCGCAGCGCAGGCCGCTCCAGTTCTGGTGGTAGTAGCTGTCGCCGGTGAAGCTGCCGGGGCGCCCGATATGACCGGTCATAGCGCCGAATGTGAAGAACATCTGGGGCCACGAGTCAGCGTTCATGACGCGGGCGGTAGCGCTGGCCATACACAGAGCGACATTACGAGTACGGGCAATCTCGATTGCCAGGGAGCGGATGCGATCAGGATCAACGCCGCAGATCTCCGATGCCCATTCAGGGGTCTTGGGTACCCCGTCGTATGTGCCTAAAACATAGTCCTTGAAATTGTCCTTTGGATCTGCGCCTTCAGGCATGTGATCGGCATCGAACCCGATGGTGCAGCGGTTGAGGAAGTCCCAGTCGATCAGCGGATTGTTGACGGGATCATCTTCAGTGATCAGGGTGTAGGCCATGCCCAGAACCATGGCGTGATCGGTTGCGGGGCGAATGGGGATCCACTCGTCGGCCAACACCTGAGCCGTGTCCGTGTAGAAGGGATCGATGAAGATAACACGGGCACCCTGTTTTTTGTTCTGCAGGTAGTTGTAGACCGGGTTTCCGCCGCTGCTCGAGGCGCCGTTTGCACCCCAGTGGACGAAGAGGTCCACATTGCGGTGGTCCATGCGGTCGTTGATCATCACGCTGTTGTATGCACCGAAGCCCAGGCAGCTGGTCTTGCTGGAGTGCAGCGTGCCGCCAGAAGTGGTGCCATAAGTGGAAACATAGCCACCGTACAGGGTCAGGGTGCGCTGGATTTCAGCACCGCCGGGGCAGAGGATGGCTTCGTTGCCATACTTCTCTTTGATGCGCTTGATTTCGGAAGCAACGATATCGAGTGCCTCGTCCCAGGAGATGCGCACCCATTCATCCTGACCGCGCAGCTCTTTCCGGCCGCCGCCGGGCTCCCAGTGCTTGCGCTTCATCGGGTACTTCAGGCGATCAGCGCCGAAGACCTGCTTGCGCTGCGAGCGGCCGCGAGCACAACCGCGCTGCTGGGGGAAATCCGGGCTGTCTTCGTGGGTGTCGTCAGATTTCTGGCGCAGCACCACACCGTCTTTTACCAGCGCATAGTTCGGGCAGCGACCACCGCAGTTATGCCAGCAGGCTGCTGAAATCCATTCGCCTTCGCTTTCGTCTTCCTGAGCGGCGGCTTCCATGGATTTCAAACCATAGCTCAAGCCCCCGGCCAGAGCTGCGGTACCGCCCAGGGCAGCGCTCCACTTCAAAAAGCTCCGCCGGGTGAGTACGGTCTCATTCAATGCTCTGGCGAGGAAATTTTTTTCACTCATGGATTCTTCCTCCAACTTCGTTTCGATAGCTCTAGCGGCCCCCCTCCGGGTCTGGCCTGCAGCTATGCAGGCAAAATCGGGTTCTGGTATTGCACTTTCAATAATCTGTCAGATATGCACTCTCCGCTTTGAGGATTGGGATTTGAAGCTATTTTTGCATTTGAAGCATATCCCAACCCCATTTGTGGTGCATCCTGCTGTGGAGTACTCTTTAATCACCCGGTAGGGTGATTTGTCGAAGCCGGATAAAAAAGGCGCGGGCAAAAAGCCCCGCGCCTCGTCTGAGTACCCCATGAACCAGGTTCACTGGTCCTCCGGTGCAACCAGACCACGCTTGAGGGCATAGGTGGCGGCCTGCGTGCGGTTTTCGAGCTGCAGCTTGACCAGGATGTTTTTCAGGTGGCTCTTGACAGTGTTTACCGAGATCGTGAGCGCTTCGGCGATCTCCGGGTTGCTTGCCCCGCTGGCGACCAGGCGCAGGACGAGCAGCTCACGCTCGGTGAGGGCCTCCTCGCCCCTTTCCTCATCGGTGCGCCGGCGGGCAACTCCTTTCAGGATCCGGGTGGCCATGGAGCGCGTCATGGCGATCTCACCCTGAACGACGCCTTTGAGCAGGTCAAAGAGCTCATCGGCATCCAGGCTTTTCAGCAGGTAACCAGATACGCCGAGCTGCACGGCTTCGTACAGGTGTTCATCGCGTTCAGAAGATGTCAGCATCACAACAGCGATCTCCGGAAAGCGCTGGCGGATCTCTCTGGCCGCCTGCAGGCCATCGCCCGGGGGCATGTAAATGTCCATCAAGATAACATCGGGACGGAGCTTTTCGGCCAGCGCAATGGCTTCATCCCCCGTCTCGGCCTCACCGACCACTTCAACCAGATCTGCGCGCGTCCGCATCAGGCTGATCAGGCCCTGGCGAAAGAGTTTATGATCGTCGGCAATCACAACCCGTATCTTCATCCTTAATCCTCTCAACCTAAATTCCAGTGCGAACATGTGTGGCGTAAAACAGAAAGCGGCCCAGGATTTCACCCACCGCGACAAGGATGCAGGAGATGTAAGCCGGCGCCAGCAGCTCGCCCAGCTGCTTGCCGGGACTGCGCAGCTGCAGTGTAGATACGCCCAGCAGCGTTATTCCCACCAGCGGCGACAGCAGCCGCAGGATGAACAGCGGCTGGTAAAGCTGCGTCAGGAGCTGCATGCTCATCTGTGCGGAGAGGTCTCCGCCCCTCAGGTGGGCGATCTGAATATAACTGTTGATGTAAATCACGACCAGTGTGATGATGGCGATCGTTACCAGCCGGAATAACGCCCTGCGCACCACCGGCTGGCGTTCGGCCACCTGCTCGGGTTTCCAGACCTCACAATATTTGAGGTCCATCAACAGCATCGCAGTGGTTGCCACGGCCCCTAAAAAGAAAGTGGTGGCAAAGAATGCAATTACCGTGGCAGCGGTATCCCAGGCTGCCTGGGCTGGCAGCAGGTAAATATTGGACATGCAGTAGATAGTGGCCATCCCGAAGGAGATGGATACCCAGCCCAGCAGTGAGCGCAGCCGCTCGTTAGCGGGGCGGCTTCCCTGCAGATAGAGCAGGATGTAGAGGGTAATAATGAACAGGACTGTAAAAGCGATCTCGCGGCTCAGCCAGGAATGGCGAAAGTTGAGCACGGCCAGAAAAGAATGTAAGGGTCTGCTGAGATGGAAATGAGATCCGATAATGGAGACAAAAACGGTAAATCCGATGATCGACAGCGGGGTGTTAATGATGCGATCCAGTATTTGAATTTCCACCTCCCGGCGGTTCCTGGTGCGCATCAACCAGAGCAGGAAGAGCACTCCCACAGACAGCTGCATGAGAATGGTGTAAACAGGCAGTGCCCATTCACGAAGATTCATATTCATAGTGAGTTCTCATCCCCTGTTATGCTGTAATCACCCGGCTGTATCTTTTTGAGTTTTCAGCCTTCAGGCAGGGCAGTTTACAGATGACGGTTGTACCGGCTCCAGGTGCGGATTCAATCCACAGGCTGCCCTGTACGCTTTCCGCTCGTTCGCGCATGGTCTGCAGACCGAACCTGCGCTTCGAATCACGCTGCACAAAACCAACTCCATCATCACGGACCTGCAGGACGATGCAGCTTTGTTCGCCCTCGTTTTCCCGCTCCAGCAGCACATCCACGCGGGTGGCACAGGCATGTTTGCGCACATTCGCCAGCGCTTCCTGCATGATGCACACAAGCTGTACCTCTGCGATAGATGATAGGTCCAGTTCGCCGGTCACCCGGTTCTCAAAGCGGGCATCGATGCCGTTCTGTATGCCGAACTCATCCAGATATTCCCCAACGGCAGCCGTCAACCCGCCTTCGTGAGCCAGGGTGGTGCGCAGGCTGAGGATGTTTTCACGGATGTCGGCGTGGGCCAGGCGTACGGCTTTGCGCATCTGGGCCAGCTCGCTGCGCAGCTCATCATGTTTATCCTGATTGAGCAGGGCTTCCAGTGTCTGCACCTGCAGGTTCAGGTAACCGAGCACCTGTGCCAGGCCATCGTGCATCTCCCGGGCAATGCGTGTTCTCTCTTCAGTAATGGACAGCGACTGGAGCTGGGAGGTCATCAGGCCATGCTGGATGGCGATGACCACCTGGTCTGCCACACATTCCAGCCAGACCAGATCGGTCTCCGTGTACGGGCGGTGGTCAAACCGTGCAATCCAGAGTACGCCCACCGGGTGGGTATCAAAATCCAGGCGCACCACAGCCACCGCTTGTGCTGGGGTGCCCGGTGGGTAACAAAAATCCTTCAGCGGCTCTCCATCTACGCCTTCATTTGTCCAGTAAGACTGCCTCGACTGCAGGATCTTCTGCAGAAGGGGGTTGTTGAATTTCAGAGGAGAGGGGACCAGTTCGCTCTGAGTCCAGTTGGAGAAGCATTTAAGATACAGGTCTGAGCTGTCGCGGTCCAGCACGGCCAGGCCGGCGAAATCGGAGCGCAGCAGCTGGCGCGCGTTTTCGCAAATATCAAGCAGGATCTGGTCCACCTCTTCAAGCTTTGTCAGGCGCTGGTTGATCGCGACCAGGAAATCAGTCCAGCTTTCAGCCTCCTGCCGGGCAGCAATTTGCGCTTCGAAGGCCTTCCTCTGGGCGCGATCGCGCTCTTCCTGCAGGGCTCTCAGTTCTCTGCGGCGTGTGGCCTCGAACACACCCAGGCCCCGGACAACAAAGAAGGTCACCGCGAAAGAAGACAGCATGCGCCAGAACTGGATCGGCAGACCTGTGACAGAGAGAACATACTCGTAGTCGAGCCAGGGCGGCAGTATGCTGTTGACATCGGTGGGCGTTTCCAGCTCGCCGCTGAAAGGATTGATGACCACACGATCATAGTTGTAATAAGAAGCCGGTGCGTGGGGCGCTGCCGGTACGATGAGACCTACGACAAAGGCCTCGAAGAGAAAGCCAATTGCAGACCCCAGCAGCAGATTGGATACATCGTAATGGCCCAGCCTGCGCTGTACATTCCTCTGGCGGTAAAAACCGATGCCGGCCATAATACTGCCCGGCAGGTAGAGCAGGTAGCGTGACCAGATGTCGATGGGGATGTCAATCGGGGAAGGGGTGACAAAGGTTGTCGCCGCGTAGGCGACGGCGAATGAGATGGGCATAATCAATACGCCCGGAATAAAAATCGTCCAGGGGGGCAGCGGGGTGAGACCTTTCAGGATTCCCCATCCAAAGCGAAGCAGCAGCAGGCCGCTGAGCGGCTGCGTGATCAGGCGCAGGTTCTTCAGAAGCTGAAGATAGTTTTCTTCACTGCCGCTGGCCAGGAACATGTCAATCCAGCTCGTTGCCCCGCAGGCAAAGCCAAAGGCTGCCAGCCAGGGTAGCTGCTTGCTCAGCGGCAACTTACCCCCCTGGCGGATTTGCAGATAAGCAGCCAGCCCCAGACCGCCGAATGAAAGGCCGTTGAAGAAGTAGATGAGCATCACCCCGGTATTGTCCCTTCAGTGGTCTTACATCGCGCCGGTTTCTGAAATCATTATACAGATGGCTTTTCGCAGAGGAACCCATAATGTGACAAATGGTGCAAAAAAGAGGTCATATATCATGTTGAAGTTGCGGGGTTCTGAGGTCACAATAATGGCGAGCCTGACGCTTCCGGTCGGCAAAATGCTCCAAAAGGGTATGAAAAAGCCACCCTTTTGGGTGTTGTGAAGAAAAGTACAAAGGCCTATAATCGGAGCGAGAATATTACCAGCTCCGAAATTCAACTGAATAGAAATTAATAGCTCTCCGATCTGCCCGGCCTAAAGCGCAGGCCATGGCCTGGCAGACAGGGCCGCCACAGCCGTGGTCAGCGGTGTGTGGTGTGGCCAGGGCCTGAAGCGGAAACGCTCTCGCCTCCCGAAGTTCCAGGATGAGCCTGAACGGAATTGGAAAGGAGAAAAGGCATTGCAAAACGATTTTTGCTCGCCGGAATCTCTCCTGGTGAGTTTTTTTTCTACCCCTGAGCAGGAAAAATCGCTGTTGCTTTTCGTGGGAAGCAGCGGTGCAGGTAAAACGACCTGGTGCCGCAGCCTGGTCGAGACTGCGCAGGCGCGCGGTTTGCATGTGGGGGGACTGCTTTCGCTGGCGGTATTTCAGGAAGGTATCAAGACCGCCATTGACCTGCTGGATATCCAGAGTGGTGAACACCGCCGGCTGGCGGAGCGGCGCTCACCACAGGAATCGACAGAAACCCGGGAAAATGGTAAGTATGCAACCGGTGATTGGCTGCTCGACCCGCAGGTGCTTACCTGGGGTGACAGCATACTGGCTCAGACCGGACCCCTTGACCTGTTGATTTTCGACGAGGCCGGCCCGCTCGAGTTTGAGCGAGGACAGGGCCTGATTTCGGGTTTAAAGCGCCTGGATGCATGCCGGGATCGCCTGGCCGTGGTGACGGTGCGCCCCGGACTGTATGCACAGGCCGCACAGCGCTGGCCGTGGGCACAGCGGGTGGACCTGGAAGCGCGAGAGGCGGAGGCATGATCCGGGTACGAGACCTGACGATTTCTTACGGCCCGGTGAATGCCCTGCACAGTGTGGATCTGGATGTGCAGGCGGGAGAGTGCCTGCTGGTGACCGGTCCTTCGGGCTGTGGCAAGAGTACGCTGGCCCGGGCGCTCACCGGACTGATCCCCCAGATCATCCCGGCGGAGTGCAGCGGCGATGTGCTCATCGCCGGACTGGACCCACGCCAGGTTCCAATTGCCGAGGTGACCCGCCATGTAGGAATCGTCTTCCAGAACCCTTCCAGCCAGCTTTTCCACCTGCATGTTGCCGATGAGGTGGCCTTTGGACCGCGCAACCTCGGACTGGATGAAAACGAAGTCCAGGAGCGGGTGGCATGGGCGCTGGGTGCAGTCGGAATCTCTGATCTGGCCGGCTGCAACCCGGCACAGCTTTCTGGTGGGCAAAAGCAGCGTGTGGCGATCGCCTCGGCGCTGGCCATGCGCCCTGAGGTGCTGGTGCTGGATGAGCCAACGGCCTCGCTGGACGTGGACGGAACCGGACTGGTCATTGCCAGCCTGCAGGAGCTGCGCCGCCGCCTGGGCATGACCATCGTGCTGGTAGAGCATCGCCTTGCTGCTGCAGCCCGTCTGGCCGACAGGGTAGTTGTGATGGATGCTGGCAGAGTGATTGCCCGGGGCGATCTGGATACGGTTTTTCAGGACCGCAGCTTGCTGAGAAGGCTGGGCCTGCGCCGGCCGTTAGAGGACAAACAAACCCCCTGGCACGATCTGATTGTCGAGCACAGCGAGCCGCTGTCCGGTCAGCAGCCCCTGCTGGCACTGAGACAGGTGTCCGCCGGATACGATAGGAAAGCGCCGGTACTTCACGATATCACTTTGAACATATTCCCCGGCGAGTTTATTGCTCTGGTGGGCGAGAACGGCGCTGGAAAATCCACACTGGCGCTGACTGCCTCAGGGCTTCTCAAGCCGTCCAGCGGGAGCGTGCGCTTCGCAGGTGGGAAACGCCCCCGCCCGGGGCTGGATGTCAGCATGCTGTTTCAGAACCCCGCCGACCAGATTTTTACCGACTCTGTGGATGAAGAAGTGTCCTTTGGGCCGCGTAATTTCAAGCGCTATGATCCCGCCGAACACGAGCAGCTGCTCGATTATACCGACCTGATGCAGTTACGCGACCGGCATCCGACCGCTGTTTCCGTTGGACAGCAGCAGCGCATTGCGCTGGCGGCATGCCTGGCGCTGCGGCCCCGGCTGCTGGTGCTGGATGAACCCACCCTGGGTCAGGACTGGGGCCATCTGGAGCGCATGATGGAGTACCTGCTGGAATACAACCGGCGGGGAAGCGCAATACTGCTGATTACCCATGACTACAAGCTGATCCACCGCTACGTACAGCGCGTACTGCTGATCCAGGATGGACGCATTGCCCTGGACGGGCGCCTGAACGGGGCAGCATGTTGATTGTGACCGGCTGCTTCCGGCTTTGAAAGTAGAAGGAGTAATTGTATGAAGTTCAATACGAGAGAACTGGTAACCATGGCTGTCTTCGGATCCCTGTGGGGCGTGGTTGAGATCGGCCTGGGCTCTCTGTTCCATGTTCTGGATATCCCCATGAGCGGGACCCTGATGGCTGCCATCGGGCTGTCGATCGCATTAACGGGGCGGATCTTCCTGCCGCGCAAGGGATCGACCTTTTTCACCGGTGTGATCGCTTCGATCCTGAAGCTGTTCAGCATCGGCAGTGTGGTCATTGCCCCCATGATAGGGATCCTCAGCGAAGCCCTGATTGCAGAGCTGGTGCTGACGCTCTTCCGTCGTCCAACGCGGCCGGCGGTGCTGGCGGCCGGCGGTATGGGCGTTCTATACACCCTGCTGCATCCCTTTATCACCAATCCCATTCTTTACGGACGCGGCATTTTCGTCATCTGGCTGGACCTGCTGGATCGTGGGGCGCGGCTGTTCGGTCTGGACAGCGGGGTCTGGCTGCCAATTGTGCTCGGGCTGGCCGGCGTCCATCTGATTCTCGGCATACTGGCCGGCTGGATCGCCTGGGGCGTCGGCTCGGCTCTGCGCACCCGGTTCGCAGGCTCACATTTGATGATGCAAAATTCTTATAAACAGTAGCGGAATAAAAAAAACAAGGAGAAATAAATGAAAAAAATCAGCACCCTCTTACTGGTAATCGCAGTCCTGCTGGGCGCCTGTTCACAGGCGGCTCCGGAAGGCAGCAGCGTTCCGGAGAGTGGGGCGGCTGCATCGGTCCTTACTGTCAAAGGCGGAGACCTGGAGAAAACCTACAGTGTGGAAGACCTGCAGGCGCTGGAGGCGGCACAGGCTGAGTTCAAAGGTGTGACCTACACCGGTGTGCAGCTGAGCAGTCTGTTGCGGGATGCCGGTTTCGATCCGGCCCAGATTCAGGCCGTGAAGGCGGTTGCTTCCGACGGTTTCACGGCCAATTATGAGCCCGAGCTGGCCAACAAAGCGGATACCATCGTGGCGTACGCGACGGTGGACGGCGGCCTGACCGCCGAAGACGGCGCGTTTCGCATGGTGCTGCCCGGCCAGGAAGGCCGGCTGAACGTTCGCCAGCTGGTGGAGATTCAGGTAATCCAATGATCTCGGCTCGCGATCTGCACCTCACCAGAGCGCATATTAAAACCGTAAGCGGGCTGGGCACCGGCGGATACCTGGCGCTACTGTTCTGGTCGCTGGCCGTGGTGATCTTTGCCTCTCCACAGAATATTTTCCTGGGCGCCGGTTTGTGCCTGCTGGTGACCCTGGTCTGCTACCCGCGCTCCCTGCGGCGGCTGCTCATGCTGCGCTGCGTGGTCCCGCTGACCCTGCTGGTGGTGATGAACGCTCTGCTGTTCGGGGAAGCCGACCAGACGATCGCCGGAATCCCTTTTTCCCTCCAGGGCCTGCACAGCGGCCTGGTGATGGTGGTGCGAGCCGCGGTGATCCTGGTTGCTGTCGACGGGTTCTCGAGTAAGGTTGATGTGGTCGAAGTGGCCGGGCTGTTCGAACGCATTGGTCTTCCCGGTTTAGGGTTTGCCATCGGTACAGCCGTCAACCTGCTCCCCGGGCTGCGCAGCTCGGCAGCCGCGACCTGGCGCAGCTTACAGATGCGCGGCGGTCTGCGCAGCCAGCGCCGGCGTGGACTGCAGTTGTTTATGCTCACCGTGCTGACCAATGCACTGCGGCGCGGCGAGGAAATCGCTCTGGCCGCAGAGGCGCGGGCCTACAACCCCGAACACAGCCGCCGCCTGCCGCTGCGCAGTGGGCGCTGGGATGTCTGGCTGGCTCTCGCTGCAGTCATCAGCCTGATTCCATTCATGATCTTCCGATAAGGGATGGCTCAAAAACCCCAAATCAAAAAAGGTAAGGCGATTTTCACCTTACCTTTTTTGATTCTACAGGCCGCTGGTTATGTCTATGTCCGGCGCGCAGAAGGTGACCGGTGACTGCGGTTCATCAGGCGCTCGATCACAGGGCGGGCGCCGGGCGCAGACAACCACATCAGCGCAGTCATGATCACCGCCGAGGACAGGCACCAGATGCAGGTGGCGCCGATCACAAACGGCTCCAGGAAGGTCAGATAGATGGAGAACAATGTACCTGCCAGCGCCAGTATGAAGACCAGCAGCGAGGCAAACGCGGCAGTCTCGCCGCGGCTGAAATAGCTGAACAGCCAGGCGATGAACAGCGCGGCGTAACCATAAAGACCCAGGACACCCACCGGGATCAGGCCGAAGAGCCGGGCGTATTCGCTCTGCTGCACGGTATTGCAGTCTCCCACCGGCCCGCACACTGCCTCGACCTGTGCCGTTTCGACGTAGGCCAGGTAACCGGCGACCGCCGCTCCGGCCACACAAAGCAGGGGGATGAGGATAACTGAGAAGCGCTGCAGGGCTCCTGTATTTCCTGCATCCCGGGAACGGCGCAGGTAAACGATGACCCAGGCCAGCGAGAGCAGCATGCCGGCCAGCACGATCACCGCCAGTGTATTTCCGGCCAGATCCTGCTGAAACCGCTGTAGAACGCCGGCCGGTCCGGTATCCAGCTCCTGGCTTCCGTCACCCTCGATCTCTGCCAGCGCTTCTTTCAGCCCCGGGATCGCCGGCCAGCTCAGGCCGCCCTGAGCAAGGTGCCGGTCGATCAGCCCGGGAAGTTTTTCGGGGATTTCAGCGGAGCCCAGCAGAATCTGGTCGCCGACGATCATCATCGGCACCGCCATATTCATTTCCGGGATATGGAAATGATCACCAGCAGACAGGAACAGGTCACGACCCTTTGCCGTGGTCACATCAATTCCCAGGATCTCGAACTGCTCGCCGTATTCCTCCACCAGGGGAGGGAGGACGTTCTGAATGACCTCGTGACAGTGAGGACAGGTGGGCGAATAAAACAACACCACCTGCACCACGGCCTGCTGGGCCTGTGCGGTCCGGGTGATTGATCCCGGCATCGTTATCAGAGCCAGGATGTTTAAGATCAGGCATATACGGCGTAAAAACGTTTGCATAGAGCTCACTCCTGGGAGCGGTTTTCGAACCATCCCGCACGGGCACCGGTCCGTATGTCAAATTCAGGGACATAAGGTTTAATATCCAGCAGTGGGGTACTGTCCAGAACATCCACCCCTTCGATATCCAGCCAGCGTCCCCGGCGGTTCACCAGGCGGACGATCGACAGCCCGATCGGATTTGGACGGCAGGGATAGCGGGTGGAAAAAAGTCCGTGGGGACGGCTGTCGAGAAAGGGCTGGACCTTGAGACGGAAGCCGCTGGAACGGTGGAAAACGTACAGCAGAATAATGTGCGAAAAGCCTTCCAGATCCTCCAGGCCGGTCGCGTATTCCTCAAATACCTCCACCTGACCGGCTGCACGAGAACGGGTTGGCTGGATGGGTGTATCTTTCTTATCCAGGAACGGCGAATGGATCACGCCGATAGGGGTAAAAGTAAAATCCATGAAATGGTCCTTAACTGCCAGCTAGAAGACTCGCAGCCTTTGATGCTGCGAGCGAAGTATCCCTTCGCGAAGCGCGTAGATCACAGTCGGGACAGGTTACTGCGAAAAAAACTGGCCGGGTAGAATAACCGCACCTTAGTGTAACTTAATATTGAACGGTTTACAATGGATGTGCGTATTGAAGTTACAATTGACCTGCAAACATATTAAAGATGACAGGATACAGGTGAAAGAAATCCCTGGAGGCCTTTCCTTTGCTTCCGGAGCAGATGCGCAGTAAAATCGTGCGTTTTCGACTGCAGGGCCAGCATCTGTCTCACCGGCTGCCGCCCGGGGAGCTGCTGCAGACAGCCGGCGCCTGCGGGGTGCAGAATACTCCCCCCGGCGCGGCGGCGCTGTCTCTGCACGCACGCCTGTCGGGTCTGACCCGGGATGCCGTAGAGCAGGCACTGGAAGAGGGGAAAACGCTGCTGCAGACCTGGAGCCTGCGCGGGGCGCCAACGATTTTCCCCACCCGGGACGCAGCCGTTTTCAACACAGGCCTGCTGCCTGGCAACAGCCGTACGCTGCAGACTTTTATTATTGGCAGCGAACAGCCGTTGAAAGAGCTGGGGATGCCGGTGGGTGAACTGGTCCGGCTCACGGCAGAGGCAGCGCGGGTTGTGCTCGACGGGCGCATCCTGGCGAATAAATGGAAGCTGGATCAGGAGCTGGCGCAGCACATCCTGCACAAACTGCCGGCCGGACAGCAAAAAATCTGGCAGGGACCCTCACCGTTCGCTGAAAACCAGATATTGGGTGAAGCGCTGGTCTCCTTCGCACTGCGGCCGGTCGCCCTGCAGGGAGTGATTTGCTTTGCACCGCGGCGGGGCAACGAAGCTTCCTTTGTGTTCACCGAGCAGTGGCTGGGCAGTCCACCGGCAGCCCTCGACCTGCGCCAGGCGCGCAGAGAACTCCTGAGGCGTTATTTTCGCTGCTACGGCCCCTCCACTCCACAGGATTTTGCCGCCTGGACCGGGACAGCACTGCAGCAGGCGAAAGAAACCTGGGAACTGGTCAAAGGTGAACTGGTGGAAGTCAATCTTGAAGGCCGCAGGGCCTGGCTGCATGCAGAACATCTTCCGGACTGGGATGCTCCGGATGAGCCGCAGGGTGTGCGCTTTTTGCCCCCTCACGACCCGTATATGCAGCAGCGCGATCGCCAGGTGCTGGCGGCGGATAAAAAGCTGCAGCGCACGACCTGGCGCACGGTGGGCCGCCCGGGCGTCGTGCTGCTGATTGGGGAGATCGCCGCGGTATGGCGTCCTGAAAAGAGAGGCCGCCGCCAGAAGCTCAATGTCACCCCCATTGTCACGCTGGCGCAGCCTGCCCGATCTCTATTTGAAGCTGAAGCGCAGACGCTGGTCGCGGTGTATCCAAACTGTGATGAGGTGCAGATGGAATTTGTCGACGATTAGCCGGATATGCAGGACATTACCCTTTCACTTTCGCAAGACGGCTGCCGTGCTGCCTGTCCCCCGTTGTCAACGCCCGTTAAGTGACTTATACTCAATACAATGAAGGACCTTTCTGTCGTCATTCCCGCTTATAACGAGGCTGCGGCCATTCAGGCGGGTAAGCTGAAGGCCGTGGTGGACTGGTTCCACCATCAGACGATCCCTGTCGAGGTGATCGTTGTGGACGACGGCAGCCAGGATGACACGGCTGCACTCGCCAGGCGGGATGCCGACCGGGTGCTCAGCATCCCGCACGCCGGAAAAGCGGCCGCCATCGCAGCAGGGATCCGCGCCGCTCAGGGTGAGGTCATCCTGTTCAGCGATATGGACCAGGCCACCCCAATCTATGAGGCTGAGCGCCTGCTGGCCGCGCTGGAAGCCGGAGCGGAAATCTCCATCGGCAGCCGCGGACTGGTACGGGCCGGCGCGCCGCTGGGCCGCTACCTGCTCAGCTGGGGTCAGATTGTCCTGCGCAGCCTGCTCATCGGCCTGTACCTGACGGATACGCAGTGCGGCTTCAAAGCCTTCACGCGTGCGGCTGCCCTCGATGTGCTCGAAAATCTGCGCCTCTACCATCCGGATAAAATGGGGGAGATCCAGGGCGCCAGCGTCACCAGCGGTTTTGACGTGGAGTTCCTGTTTGTCGCCCAGCGGCTGGGCTTCCGGATTAAAGAAGTGCGCGTCACCTGGAATTACCAGCAGACGCGGCGTGTGCGCCTGCTGCGCGATGCCCTGCGTGGGGTGAATGACCTGTTCCAGATTGCCTTCGCGGACCTTCGTGGGCAGTACATCAAATGCCAGCCTGTGCACGCCTCCAATCCCCACGCGGTTTCGAAAAGCCTGCACTGATTTTCTCTTTTCTGTTCAATTGCTGTTCAATTGAAGGAAGGGGTGAGATAACGGATCTCAAAGATGCGGATCGCCTTCGCCGGGGTTTCAGGCTGTTTAACCGCTTCATGCTGGTGATGTGGCGTCTGGGCCTGGGGAAGCTGGTCAACATCTGGCCGCAGGTGGGGGGACAGATCATGGTCCTCGTACACACCGGGCGGCGGAGCGGGCAGACACGGCGGACACCGGTGAATTATGTGCGTGTCAATGGAGATGTTTACTGCACCGCGGGTTTTGGGGAGCGATCGGACTGGTACCGCAACCTGTGCGCCAACCCTCAGGTGGAGGTCTGGCTGCCGGAAGGCCGGTATGCGGGCACAGCCGAAGATATTTCGGACAGCCCGGAGCGGCTTGCCTGGATGCGCCGGGTGCTGATCGCCTCCGGGTTTGCCGCCCGTGCCGCCGGCATCAACCCGCACAACATCAGCGACTCCGCTCTGTCACATGCTACCGGCGGCTACCGCCTGGTTCGCATTCGGCTGACGGAGCCTCTGCACGACCCGGGCGGGCCAGGCGATTTAATGTGGGTCTGGCCGCTGACGGGCGCTGCGCTGCTGCTGGCAATTCTGGTCAGGAGAAGAGAATCAAGCGAACGGCTGCGAGGCTGAGCGTTCCTGAGTTCGATGGGGAATATTCGACCGGATATCAATGCCAGCATCCGGTCTGGTGGATAATAAAAAATCCCCAGGGAATTTGAAATGCCTGGGGATTTTCGTTGGGTTATGTTAGATTACCAGTCGTTGCGCCTGCCGCCGCCATCCTTCCGGCGACGGTCTCCGCCGCCGTACCCGCCCTGCCGGCCGCCGCCGTAGCCACCGGAGCGCCGTTCGCGCGAGAAACCACCCCCGCCGCGCTCTTCACGCGGACGGGCTTGATTGACAACCAGATCCCGGCCGATAAAATCTTTGCCGTTCAGCGCCTGAATGGCGTCCTGAGCGTGCCCGTCGTCGGGCATTTCAACAAAGCCGAAACCGCGCATACGGCCCGTTTCTCTGTCTTTAATCAGAGTAACAGATCTAACCTCACCGTATGCTTCGAATACCTGCCTGACATCGTCTTCGCTCGCGCTGAAGGGCAGGTTGCCAACGTAAATGTTCACTTTTTCTCTCTTCTTTCTGGTCTCTAACCAAATAACCCCACTTCGATCCGGCTTTCCTTTCTGTCGCGAGGGCAGACCTTTGGAGCGCAAATCAATTTGGGTTGATGAAGCAAATTTATTATATCATTTATTTGTGAAAAAATCATTATGATATTGTGATGGAAGCAGGAAGGAGCCATTATGCACAACCACGAACCCCGGGGATACAACTGTCCGTTCTGCCGGATCGCAGGAGGGATTTATGATGAGCATGTGTATTCCAGTGAAAACGATGTCGTCTACCGCGACCGGGATGTGACCGCTTTTATCGGCTCTCACCAGTGGCCGAACAACCCGGGGAATACCATCGTGATACCGAATGAGCATTTTGAGAACTTATACGACTTACCAGGGCGCCTGGCGCAGCCGCTGCATGAAACCCTGCAGGCCCTGGCGCTGGCAATGAAGGCAGCCTTCGGCTGTCAGGGGGTATCCACCAGACAGCACAATGAGCCGGCCGGCAACCAGGACGTCTGGCATTATCACATTCACCTCACCCCCCGCTATACAGAGGATAATTTTTACGAGACTTTTGGGAAGCGCGCATTAATGCCGGCTGAGGAACGAGGGAGATATGCCGCCTGTTTACGTGATGCATTGGGAAGCTGGCTGCGCACGATTGAGCTGGACTGACCGGTTCTCCGGAGAGACGGCGGTGAACGCCTCCAGGCTGGTCAGATATGCGAAGGCCTGTTCTGTCGTTTCGCCGCACATGCTTAAGTCCGGCTTCAGGTGACTGCAGACCGCGGGGCGATCCGGATGGCCGAACAATTTGCAGCGGTTGTCTTCCGTTAATTGAACACAGCGCACCCCGGCCGGTTTGCCCTCCGGCATACCGGGGATGGGGGAGGATATGGAGGGGGCTATACAGCAGGCTCCGCAGCCCGGGCGGCAGTTCATGAAGCGGCTCCCGTACTGCCATCGGGCTGCTGGCTGTTAATTAACGCGTCCAGGGCAGTTTTCAGGAACAGAAAAGCCATACCCACGTTTTCCTCTGAAAAGCCAGGCTCGCGCGGGTCATCACTCACTTCCGTCACCGCTTCCACAATATAGCGCAGCACTTCGGGCTCTGGATAATCATCGAGCATGCTGCGCGTGGCGCTGTTGAAATCCGCTTCGGTGTCTTCCATTAACAGCTCGAGAAAATCGTCGTTCGCTTTTTGTGCAGTCTGAATATCCTGGCGCGAGACTTTCCCCAGATGGTTCGAGCCGCGTTTCATGATCTGCCATATGACCATACCGATATAGAATAGTGTCTCGCGCTCGTCCTGGTTAAACAGCTCTTCATCAGCAGAGAGGAGGAAGCCCATCAGGTAAGGCTGGTCGACGGACATCTCTTCTACCAGCAGCGGCGCTTCTTCGATGGGGGTCTGCGACATTTGCTGCCAGGTTTCTCTCACGATTTGCTCAGTAATATAGCCGGCCATCGATTCTCCCTTATGGCTGCGGTCAAAATAACACTGATGAGATTATAATGCCTGGGCTCTGTATGCGTTTGAGTTGTCTGCAGAAAAGTTGGAGAAAACCTGCGTGGAGAACCAAGCTGTCATACACCATTACTGGAATGCGTTCCGTGAAACGCTGCCGGAAGAAAACCGCCCGGCTGAAGGCGCATATCAGGCCTGGGGATTCGGCGATACGTCCGAGATGGCGGATCGACTGGGAGACCTCGTGCGCCGGGGTGTGAAAACTGCGACGGCAAGCCTGCTGTGGGAGTACGAGCTGGACGGAGAGGAGCTTCCGCAGCCCGGCGATTACAGTGTTGTGCTGGATGGAGCGGGAGCCCCGCTGTGTGTCATCCAGACCATCGAGGTAAACGTGCGCGCATTTGATGAGGTCGATCCCAGCTTTGCATATGATGAAGGCGAAGGAGATCGCTCGCTGGACTACTGGCGCCGGGTGCACTGGGACTTTTTCAGCGCGACCTGCAGGCGTATCGGCCGCCAGCCCTCTGAAAAGATGCCGGTGGTGCTGGAACGTTTTCGCCTGCTCTTCCCGCCTCAACAGAACCATCCATAAATTTCAGTGAAATTCCGTAAATGATCAGCCAGGCATGAATATTGCACCGGATTAGAATCGGCAGGTTTTAATTTCTATCCACTGGACTGGGACTGCAGGTATCCCTATTTAACGTCGATGAAAGTGTAGAAACGGAAACCGAATGATTAACGATATCAAAATACTTCTTATCGATGAGTGTCCTGGTGACCGTAAACGAGCTGCGCGTGCCCTGAAGCGGGCATTTAGCAGAGCAAATATCGTACAGGTAAAGGACGGATCTGAGCAGTTTCATGAAATCCTGAAAGAGCAGTGTTTCGATCTGGTGGTCAGTGAAAGCCGCCTGTCCTGGTCGTGCGGGCAGGAGGTCCTGGAAGCGGTCCGTTCGCGCTGGCCAGGCTGCGCGGTGATTTTTTACACTGCTCCGGAGAATGAAAGTGCGGCCATCGAAGCCATGCATGCGGGGCTGGATCACTACGTGCTCAAATCCCCCCGGGAGAACGGCAGCCTGGCGGCCGCTGCCCGGTCAGCCATCTGGCGTGCCCGTACTCGCAGCCCTGAGCGGGATCTGGTGAGAACGTACAACAGCATGTTTTCAATTGCCCGCGTGGGGCTGTACCGCACGACCGCGCAGGGCCAGCTCATCGACGCCAATGATGCGCTGCTCGAGATCTTGGGTTATGAGGATCTCGAAAGTCTGAAAAACAGCAGCACATTGAATTTATACGCCAATCCAGCCGACCGGGCGGTATGGAAAGACCAGGTCTTACAGAGCGGCTGGCGGCGCGGTTTCGAGACCCGTCTGCAGCGCAAAGACGGGAAGATCATCTGGGTGCGCGACAGCAGCCGGGCCGTTTACGATGCCGGTGGCAATCTGTTGTTTTTCGAAGGGCTGCTGGAGGATATCACCGCTCTAAAAGAAGCCAGAGATGCCCTTGTGGAGAGCGAGCGCAGGCTGGCCTCGGTGATCAGCAATCTGCCTGGAGCGGTCTACCGCTGCAAAAACGACCGGCAGTGGTCCATGGAGTACATCAGCGAAGGCTTCTTTGAGCTGACTCAATATCATCCGGAAGCGCTGCTGGACCATCCCGAGCTGACGTACGCAGACCTGATCCATGACGATGACCGGGAGCGTGTGTGGGAGGACATCCAGCGCGCACTGAAATCGGGCAGCTCATATCAGGTGGAATACCGTATTCACACCGCTGATGGACATGAAAAATGGGTCTGGGAGCAGGGCCGGGGTGTTTTCGATGAATCCGGGAACCTGCTCGCGCTGGAAGGGATGATCACCGATATCACCCAGCGTGTGAAGGCCAAACAGAAGATTCAACAGCAGTATCACCGGCTGGCGGCACTGCGAAAGATTGACCTGAGCATCACAACCAATCGGGATCTCTCCGCGGTTCTGGAGGTGTTTATCGATCAGGTGATTAACGAACTGCAGGTCGATGCCTGTGCTGTTCTGCTGGTGGACCGCGCCAGGGGCTGGCTTGAACTGGCCGCCGAGCGTGGATTCCGTTCACCAGATGTCCGCAAAGCTGCCATGCCTGTGGGAAAGGGGCTTTCCGGGCTGGTTGCCTACGAGAGCCGGGAGTTGTGCATTTACAACCTGTCGGCCTTCCGCAAGAACAGCGCCGGAGGAGATCGGGATATCCTGAACCGTCTGGGTTACTTCCCCTGGTTCCTGAATGAAGGGTTTGAAGCCCTGATTATCGTGCCCCTGGTGACCAAAGATGAAGTGAAAGGCGTGCTCGGTGTGTTCAACCGCACACCTTTGAAGCAGGATCCGGAATGGAAGGAATTTCTGGACGCACTGGCCGGCCAGGCTGCGATCGCCATCGAAAACGCCCAGCTGTTCGAGAGCCTGCAGCGCTACAGCCGTGAACTGGCGACCGCCTACGATGAGACCCTGGTGGGGTGGTCGCGAGCGCTTGAACTGCGCGACCAGGAGACAGAAGGGCACTCACGGCGCGTCACGGAGATGACGCTGGAACTGGCGAAAGCGATGGGGGTCTCGGGGGAGGATCTGGTCCACCTGTACCGGGGCACCCTGCTGCATGACATTGGCAAGATGGGCGTGCCCGATAATATACTGCTGAAACCGGGAAAGCTGACGGATGAAGAATGGGAGATCATGCGCCGTCACCCGGATTACGCCTACAAAATGCTGGCTGGAATCCCGTTTCTGCAGAAGGCGCTGGATGTTCCCTACTGTCATCATGAGAAATGGGACGGCAGCGGATATCCGCGCGGTTTGAAAGGGGAAGAGATACCGCTGTCGGCGCGTATATTTGCGGTCATCGACGTGTGGGACGCGCTGTGTTCCGACCGTCCCTACCGTCCGGCATGGAGCTCCGAAGAGGCGCTGCAGTACATCCTGGATGAGAGCGGCAAGCACTTCGATCCGGCGGTGGTGCAGGCCTTTGTGAAACTGCTGCACAACGGTAAGCTGAGTTAGCGAGTGGAAGCTGCTCCGGAGGACAGCAGCTCCCCTGCCAGCTCCACCAGTGTCCGGGCGGTCTCCTGCGGGTTGACCAGCAGGTGGAAATGTCCTCCTGGCAGGCGGCAGAAAGGCAAGCCCGCCTGCCGGGCGCGTGCACTGGGGATTTCGTACGATGAACTGCGGGAGAAATGCAGATAGGCGCAGGGGGCATCCGGCCAGCCGTTGAAGACCGGGATGGGTTCCGTGTAATAGCGCAGGGGATGCGGGCGTAAGTCCTGGATGACTGCCAGGCGCAGACGGGCATCGCCGATCTCCGCGCTTAGATCTTCATCACTCCAGCGGGGCAGCAGTTCGCCGGCTTCCAGGGCTTTGTAAACAGGCTCTGCTCCGCCCGGAAGCTCTTCCTCGAGATGGTCCAGCCGGCTGACCCCTGTCTCCGGCAGGCTGGAGTCTACGAAGATATATCCGGCCGCAGCACGGTCTACAAGCTGGCGAATGCAGGGCAGCAGCAGACCTGCGCCGCTGTGCCCGGTCAGAAACAGGGGGGCTTCTGGTGGAACATGCGCCAGGGCTTCTGCGGCTGCGGCAGCGTGATTTTCCCAGAACGGCTGTGGTGGATCAAGGTTATAAGGCAGGTGGGGGACCAGGGTTTGAAAACCCATCTGCTCAAGGGCATCTGCAGCGGGCTCCCAGATACCCGGGCCGGTGATGGCGCTGTGTACCAGGACAAAAATACTTTGTGCCGGGAGAACAGCGTTATTCTGCAAGCGAAGACTGCCTCCGGTTCTGCAGCAGCCGGATGCGTGTGGCAGGGTGCAGGAAGAGGAAATATGCCGCCAGCAGCCCGCTGAGAACCATCAGGATGGTGTAAATGACCAGGCTCAGGCGGTGCTCCGGCTGCACGCTGGTGAAATGCCCCAGGAGCGGGCCGATGAGCACCAGATCACAGGCCAGGAATCCAACGAGCTGGCCGCGTGCAACGGAACACAGGGGGAAACGCAGGGTGTAGGCAAAATAGCCCGCGCCGCCGAGGAGGAACAGCCCGAACAGAACCGATGAATCGGGATCCAGAGTCCAGGGGAATGCAAAAGGCAGGCGCAGGATCAGGGCACACGAAACCAGCAGGAGTAGAATCGCGGAAGCGCTGAGCCCCGTGCGCAGCATCGGGGGGAGAGGGCTGCGATCGCGCAGGGGACGGCGGCGGCCCCATTCGAAGATCCAGCCGTTGATCACGAATAAAAGGATCAGAATAAATGCCAGAAGGAAAAATGCAGGCTGGCGGCGTTCGATAAACAGCCAGAAGAGGTACAGCGCGGAGCCTGCCGCGCTGATGGTCAGGTTTATGGCCCCACCGGCAACGGCTCCATGTTCGCCCGTGATCCCGATCCACAGCAGGGTGGCGGCTACTGCGGTGAGCAGGGAGGCAAGAAAGGTGAAGGTCAGGCGCTCATCTGTCCAGGGCCACAGGGTTTTCGCCCAGGGCAGATGAAAAAAGAAAAAGCTGGCAAGCAGTAGAAAAAGCACGCCCCCTGCGAGAAACAGCGTGTTCAGACGGCGGGTCTGCGATTCAACCTCGGCCCCGGCGGCCGGTGGTTTCATATGACCTCCTTGATTTCGGCGGCCCTTCCCCCGGTCAGACCGAGAAGCCGGGTCGTGCCGCCTGTTTATGTCAGCAGAATCGGGTCTTTGCGATCGAACCGCTGCTCAAATTATACTCCGCCGGTCTGGTTCGTACCTCTGGAAAAAGCCAGAGTTTTTCCCTGGATTGGTTATCTCCCATACAGGTGTGCGTATGTGGTAAAGTAGCCGGGATAGCTGTGGGACTGCTTCAGGAGGATAACGATGCCGGTTGAACTGCAGGGTGAAGAGCGGCTGATGTTAAAGCCTTTGTTTGAAAAATACCCCTACCTGCACGGCAGCGCGGCGGCCGCCGTTGAGGGGGGTATGGGCAGGGTTTATGTCGATAACCCCGGGAACCCCCAGGCAGCACTGGCTATGATCGATTTCTGCCTGTTTGCAGGACGCCCGGATGCGCCGGGTGTGCCTGCATTATTCGGGCTGCTCAGGCCCGACCAGCACGTGCTGCTGCCCACGTCTGCCTGGGAGCAGACCTTCCGCACAAACTTCCCTGGTCGCTACCGGACCTACACACGCGAGGCCTTTCAGGCCGGCTCGTTCGACCGGGAGCGGCTGCGCGGCTTTGTAAACAGCATCCCGGCCGGAGCGGAACTGCGCCGTGTGCGCCTGGAAGACATCCCGCAGTTTACAGCCGACCTCGACCCCGCCCTGGTGTACAACTTCACCTCTCATGAAGACTTTATCGCCCGCGGCGTTGGGTTCGGCATCCGCTACAACGGCCTTTTCGTTTCGGGCGCCTCCTCGGCGGCCATTGGCGGCGGAAAACTGGAGGTGGAGATCCAGACCCACCGCAGCTACTTCCGGCAGGGGTGGGCAACGGCAGCAGCCGCGGCGCTGGTGCTGTACTGCCTGGATAATGGACTGGAGCCGTGCTGGGACGCGGCCAACCCGCCCTCTGCGGGGCTGGCGAAAAAGCTGGGCTTTATTTCGACCGGCCCGTACACGGCCTATCATCTGACGGGATAAAGCTGTGTCTTATCGATTTGCGACGGAGCGGCAGGATTATACGGATTATTCCAGCGGCAGAGTGTTTTACAACCTGCCCGGGCACACGGCTTTCCCCATCCGGCTGGGGATCGAGATCTTCGAGCGCTGTATGGAACTGCGCAGGAAGAACGGCGCCGGTGGACCGGTGCACCTGTATGACCCCTGCTGCGGGGGCGCATATCACCTGGCAGTGCTGGCGTATTTTGAATGGGATCACATCGCGGCGATCACCGCCTCCGATATCGACCCCGATTCCCTGTCCGTCGCGAGACGCAATCTGTCCCTGCTCAGCATGGAGGGATTGGAGCAGCGTACCCTGGAAATACAGGAAATGTACGCGCGCTATGGAAAAGCATCACATCGCGCAGCCCTCGAAAGCGCCCGGGTTTTGAAAGGCAGCCTGGAGGCGAACTTGAGGCAGCATCGCATTCCGGTGCGTCATTTTCAGGCGGACGCGCTGCAGCCGGGAGCCATCGCAGCCGGGCTGGGAGCGGAACCGGTCGATATGGTCATCTGTGATATCCCTTACGGGATAAAATCCTCCTGGCTGGGGGAACAGGCAGCAGGCGGTGACCACGCGGCTGTGACTCGACTGCTGGACAATCTTGCCCCGGTCCTGTCTCCACAGGCAGTCGTTGCCCTGGCAGCCACCCGGGAAACGCGCGTAGAAAATGCGAACTACCGGCGAGCGGGGCGCTTGAAGCTGGGTCACCGACAGGTGACTTTTCTGCTGCCAGCTTCTCAGCACGGTCATTGATCCGGGTTCAGGAATCAGCGCAGCCGGCCGGCGCAGATGGACGCGGTGCAGGATGACAGCCCATCTGGCGGTCAGGGCAGATAGCGCCCGGTGACTTTCATATAGTCCACATACTCACTGCCGAAACGCTCGATCAGGCGCGCTTCTTCCAGGTCTGCACGCCGGTCCAGCACCAGGAAGGCTCCGGTCATCATCAGGAAAAGGAACAGGTTCGCAGCAGCCAGGCTGAAGCCCAGGAAGAGCAGAAAACCGGTGGCGTACAGCGGGTGGCGGATGTAGCGATAGGGCCCGTGGCGCACCAGCGTATGCTCTTTGCGGATTGCTACCGTGCGGGTTACATTCTTCCCCAGGCTGCTGAAGACCCAGTAGATCAGCGGCACACAGGCCGCAGTCAGCGCCACCCCAGCCCAGCGCAGCCAGACCGGCAGGCTGATCTGGGCCCAGGCCATCCATTCCGGCCGCACAAGGTACAGGAGCGCTCCTCCCCAGCCTCCCAGCGCAAAGAACGAGCGCAGCAGGAAGATGCGCCGGCCCTCCTCTGAAACCTCGTTGATTTGATCCCCTGCACGGTTGGCAAGGTGCCGGTAGGTGATCGATACTGAAAGGCCGGCTGCCAGAAACAGGGCCAGTGCGGCTCTGATCCATAATTCGCTGTTCATCGTCAATAACCCTCCTGGAAGTTCGATAATGCAAAAAATTAATTTAGATTTATCTAATTATACACCTTTATATCCTTTTTTCAAGGGTCAGGATTATTGAAGCTGCAGTCTGCCCCCTGCACCGGTCAACCCATTCGCTCCAATCCGGGTTAAAATCCAGCATAGCAGGCGGGAACTAATTGCTCTGCCCCTTCGTCATTAACGGGAAGCGGTCAGAGACCCTGGACTGCGCTGCACCAGAAGTCCGCAGACCTTTTGCCGGCGGACGTTTCCCCGTTTCCTCCACACCATACCGAAAACTGAGTGGCGTAGTTCCAAGATTGATCGCGTGTCGAGAAAGCCGCCTCTTCACTGCACCGTGGTCATCGACTGCTGTTCTCCGCAGCCGTAACCCTGAGCATTGGTCCGGCGGCTTGGAAAGCCAATAGTTAAGGAGGTAAAAGATGCTAAAGTCGGAATTCCGGCTGATTGCAGCTCTGATGCTGGTCCTGATGCTGGCGCTGGCAGCCTGTTCAGCGCAGCCCGGACCGGCAGCAAACACAGACGTCCCCCAGACCGGCACGACGCCAGAGGCCGTCCTGCCGGAAACTGAAGCGCCTGAGCAGACACCCGAAGCGACCGAAACGATCGTGGAACTGGAAGGAACTCGCTGGCTGCTTGCAGCGCTGGGCGAACCGGGTGCTGAGTCACCGGTCGTCGAGGGGTCAGAGGTTACCCTTGAATTTCGTTCCGATGGCCAGGCTGTCGGGAGCGGCGGGTGTAACTCATACAGCTCGCTGTTCCAGGTGGATGGGAACACCATCCGCTTCGAGCCGGTGATCAGCACGATGATGGCCTGTGCACAGGCTGAGGTGATGGACCAGGAAGCGCTGTTTTACCAGGCCCTGGAGGCGGCGTCTGAGTTCGAACTGGACGGCGACCGGCTGGCGATCTGGTACAACAACGGCCAGGGCGTGCTGCGCTTTGAGCGCGCCGGCGGCGAGGTGGACGAAACGCCGGCGGCTGAACTGCTGTGCTCCGGCGTGGTCGATGCGGCTGAGCAGAGCTGGGATGTATGCCGCAGCGAGCGCTTTGGCTTCGAGGTTCAATACCCGCAGGATGCTGAACTGCGCGAGCAGACAGAGACCACTGCCCGCATCGATCTACCCTTCACTGCGGGCACGAACCTGACCGAAAAATACCTGGATATTTCTGTCGTAGAAAATGCAGAAACATGCACCAGCCCGCTGGCGGAGGGGCATGATCCGGCAACCGTGCCAACCGAGATGGTGGTGATCGGCGATTACACCTTCACCCGCCAGACCGGTCAGGGGGCGGCTGCCGGAAACCGCTACGACTGGACGGCTTATCTGATCGAGCAGGACGAGCGCTGCGTCAGCATGGACTTTGTGCTGCACTCTTTCACGCCCGAACTGCAGGCCACTCCGCCTCCGGAATATGACCAGGAGGCCGAATCGGAAATCTTTGAAGAGATTGTAGCTACCTTCCGCTGGTTAAGCGATCCCACCACGCCAACGGAGACACCGGCCGCTCAGAATACGCCTACAGTCGCGGCTGTTACGCCTCAGGCCGAACGCATCAACTT